>ERZ836877.518-NODE-518-length-66435-cov-16.597650_pt1 | contig 66435 bp, 57 predicted proteins | sample MGYA00519469_ERZ836877 | MGnify/ENA primary metagenome ERZ836877 (study PRJEB31850, sample SAMEA3708809) | human gut metagenome | biome: human gut; feature: human-associated habitat; material: faeces | place: China | collected 2014 ...
TTCTCCTTTTACGAACATTCCGCAGTCCGGGTCTGTGGTGGAAACAGTCTTTTCTGCGGTTTCCTGTGAGCCTCCACCCTCCTGGGGATGGTTTTCATCATCCTCATCTTCAATGGGCTTCTTGCCCAGCTTTTCTCTTTCCGCGTTGACCTCTCTGCGCAGTTGCCCAGAGTAGACCTTTGCTGCCTTCGCAACCTGTTCCTTCTGGAACTTTTTCTTGTTGGCGCTGGCCTTGATATGGGTGCCGTCAATGAAAATTGCGCTGGTGTCCAGCATTCTGTTGTTCAGTGCTTTGTTGAGAATATGCTCAAATATCTCACTGGTCAGCTCATCCGGGAAGCGCTGGCAGAAGGCATAGCTCACTGTCGCAAAGTGGGGGATATTATCCAGCAATCCATACCCAAGAAACCAACGGTAAGCATTATTCACCTGAATTTCCCGGTAAGTCTGCCGCAGAGACGGTATCCCAAACAAATGCTGAACGAGTACCATCTTGATAAGCACAACCGGATCTGTGCCGGGACGGCCATTGCCATGGCAGTAGTACGGGTCCAGCCGTTCATACAGCCACTCATAATCCATGACCTTTTCTATTTTCCGCAGCAAATGCTCCTTTGGCACCAGCGCCTCCAAATCTACGATGATTGGCTCATGCCGTGCATCTTTTCTCCAGCCTTCCATGAAAACACCCCCGTTTCCTTTATTATAGCAGAAACAGGGGCGTTTGCATAGTTTTTTGACAGACTGAGACGCCGCTTTGCGGCGTCTCTCTTTTTTGCTGTTACAGGCCGATGGCTGTTGCGTTAGGTCACTGAGCCCGCTTTCTCCGCGTGTAGAGCGTTGTGCCGGTGAGACTGCAGGCGCTGACGAACAGCAGCGCAATCCACAGCGGCAGGTTGCTGCTGTTGCCGGGCTGGGGTGCGCCGATGGCCTTCACGAAGCTGACCTCGATGGTGTGGGACGCATTGATGTCTTTGTTCTGGTGGCGCCGATGCTCTTGCCGTCGATCTTAACGTCGGCGACGGCATAGCCGGCATCCGGCGTAATGGTGAAGGTCAGATCCTCACCCTTGCGGACGCCAACGTCGCCAGAGGGAGAGAGGGAGGGAGCCGCCCTCACCCGTGATCACCTTGATGACGTAGTCGCCTTGGTTGGAACCGCCGGAGGACGAACGGGGGAGGATCGTCAACGTGCCATCCACAAAGACGACGGCATAGTTTTCGTTGGGTGCGGTCAGTCCGCTGGCGCGAATGATCGTCTTGCCGGGCTGACTCATGTTGGGGGCGATCTCGTTTCTATCTTCGTCCACATACGCCAGCTTGATCGTTCCGGTCAGCTGGTCGTCGCCAAACAGGTCGCTGACGGTGTAGTCCTTATCCTTCACAGGGTTGCTCAGGTCGGGAGCTTTTCGTCTCACATAGGCGGTCTTGTCCAGCGCGATGACGGTAACGATCGCCTTTTCGATGGTCACGGTAAAGCTGCCGGAGGCGGTCTCGTGGTTGTTCGCCTCTGCCTTGTAGTAGACGGTGTAGGAACCCGCGTTGGTGAAAGCGGGCACGGTGGCGGCGTAGTTGCCGTTCTCCTCCGCGCTGAAGGTGAACTTCACCTCGTTCTCGCCGTAGGCGGTAGCGGCCTTAATAACGGCAGCCGTCTGTTCCTCGCCGTTGTAGATCAGCGTGCCGTCCTGCTTGACGGAAACGCCGGACAGCTTTAGCTGGCAAAGTGTCTGCTCCTTGTTGTCATCCGCGCACTCGCTCAGTACCTTGCCGCAGTAATCACACTTGTGATCCTTGTTGTCATCCGCGCACTCGCTCAGCACCTTGCCGCAGGTATCGCAGACGTGGTTCTTGTCGGCGTCGGCGTGCTCCGCATAGGCATCTTTCGCATTACAGCCGTTGGCGCACTCATGCCAGTGATGCGTCTCGTCGGAGTTCCACTCCTGTTTCCAGCTGTGGCCGGTGGCGTCGATTTGCTCCGTCTTTTTCCTGCCGCATTCGTTACAGGTAAATGTTTTTTCGCCCTCGATCGTGCAGGCAGGTTGTGTCGTTACCTTGCCATTGTCCCAATCATGGGGACCCTCTTCATCATTTACCCTACAGCAGGAATACTTTTTCCAGTGCTTGTTTCCGTCACTCTGCCACTCACCCAGTGTTCCGGCGTGGTTGTTGGGGTTCGTTTCGCCGTACTCGGCGTTGCAGGTGCTGCACTTTGCCTGAGCGGTGCAGGTGGCTTCGCCGCCGGAGCAGTTTTCCGTCTCGGTGTGGCTGGCGTCGCGGGAGCAGACGCGGGTGTGGGTGACATTGCCGTTGGACTTCCATGCGCCCCATTCGTGGCCCAGAACGCTGCCGGATTCAAAGGTAGCCTCGCTGGCCGTACCCTTGGAGCTCAGGCCGCAAACCGTGCAGGACTTGTAGTAGACCGCTTTCTCCGTGCAGCTGGAGCTGGATTTCAGGTACTGCTCCTCTGCCGTCTCCGCTGTGAAGTCGTGCGCCTTCAGCGTACCGTACTCGCTCTTGCAAACCTCGCAGATTGCCTTGGCGGTGCAGGTGGCTGCGCCGCCGGAACAAGTATCGGTTTCGGTGGCGTTGCAGTTCTCACGCTGGCATGTCCGCGTGTGCGTACCGCTGCCATTGGACGTCCAACTCCACAGATGGCCCAGCGCCGTGCCCGGCTCCTCATACAGATGGTCGTCGTTATATTCGATCAGATCGCAGGAGCACATCCAGTAGTGCAGCGCGTTATGCGTACAGTCTGCGGGTGATTTCAGGGTTCCGGGCGTATTATTCATCCACATGTTGAATTTGTGCTGGTGCCATTGCGCATCAATGTGGATACCACTCACCGTGTCACTTCCTGCCAGATCGCCATAGGTCATATCCTCAGTAACGGTGACATCACCGCATTTCCATCCGGTGAATACCCAGTCTTGATACGTAGGATTTTTGGGCAGGTAATCGAATACCCTGTCTCCCCACCGGACATACCAGGCACTTCCGCCGGCAACCCCCACCGTGGTGTACCCGATGGAATAGTTTTTCACAGTAAACTTTGCCTGAATGGTCAGATCCTCGGCGGGCATTGTGAAGGTCAGCACCGGATTGACCCAGCCGCCGCCCTCCGGCTTGTTGAGGAAAACCCACTCCAGAAACTGATTGCCCGTTGTCGGCGTTGCCGTCAGTGTGACCGTTTCGCCCGCCTTGGCCTTTGTGCTCATGGGCGTTACCGAACCCCACTCCGGCATGCCGATCTTAACTACCGTGACGGTGTATTCGTGCTCCGTCCAGTGGGCGTAAAGCGTCTGCGTACCGGCCACCGTCACGGTGGTGTCGCTCTCGATCTTCGTGCCGCCGTTCTGTTCCGTGTACCAACCGGCGAAATCGTAGCCCTCATAGCTGGGAACCGGAAGCGTACCATAGGGTTCGCCGGTCATCAACGATTTGGTTTTGTCCGCTTCGGCCAGCGTACCGCCGTTGGGGTCGAAGGTCACGGTAAGGGGCCGCGCAACCGCACCGGAAACAAGGTACAGCTTCTGGTCATCCTTATACTCCACGTGGGCATTGGCGTCATCCGCGAAAAAGTAATTCGCGTAGTCTTTTTTGTAATTATTAGAAAATGCCACGGGGTACCTGGTATTCGCAGTGGTGACGCCGATGGACGCGCCTTTGGACATGCCGATCTCGATGGTCAGCGTCTTGCCGGAGGGCAGATACACATTGTTGGCCTTGCCGGAAACCGTGTTGTTCTGTACGATGGGTTTGTTTCCGACCTTCAGCTGGCCGCTGTTGCTGGGATTGATATAAATGCCGCCGCCATTGCCGCTGGCTTTGTTATTCTCGATCTTACCGCTATAGAGTTGGCAGACCGAGCCGGAGCGGTAAATATACACGCCGCCGCCATTGCCGGTGGCCGTATTGCCGGAGATCTCGCCGCCTTGCATAATCAGCCACGACGGTTCCTGATTCAGATAGATGGCGCCGCCGTCGCCGCTGGTGTTTCCGGTGATCTTGCCGTCATAGAGGAAGAACTGGCATTGCTTGTCAAGCACATGAACCGCGCCGCCCTCTGAATTGGCCTTGTTGCCGCTGATCTCGCCACCCCTCATGTTGAGCGTTGTCGACTGATTAGAATCTTGGCGCAGGCAGATGGCGCCGCCCCAGCGGCTGGCGGTATTGCTGTTGATCTTCGCGCTGCCGGAAATGTTGATCTCGCCCCAACCCATCAGAATCGCGCCGCCGTCCAGACTGGAGGAATTGCCGGTGATCTCCGCGCTGCCGGAAATGTCGATCTTACCATTGCCGCGCATATAGATGGCGCCGCCTCCGGCATCGTTGTTGCTTTGGGTCGCTTTATTGCCGGAGATGGTGCCGCCGGTCATGTTGATGGTGCCGCCGGTGGTGGAGAAGAATGCGCCGCCGTTCTTGGCGGTGTTATCCTTGATGGTGCCGCCGTACATATTGAAAGTGCCGCCGGTGGTGTTCGGCATGTTTGCATTGAATTTCCGGAAAATGGCACCGCCGTAGTTATTGCCGTTGTTGCCGGAGATTTCGCCACCGTACATATTGAATATGCACTGCTGGTCATCCAGAGCGATGGCTCCGCCGCCGCCTTTGCCGGTGACTTTGCCGCCGGTGAGCTTGCCGCCGTACATATCCAGTCTGCTGTTGTAGAGGTAGACGCACATGCCGCCCCAACCAGAGGTAGCGCCCTTGACGGTGCCGCCGCCCTGACAGTCACAGAGAACAAGTCGACCGCCGTTTTCGACCTGGATTTTAGCAGTATTGTTGCTGGAAAGCGTCTTGCCGTTCAGGCACAGGTAAAGGGTTTTACCGTCCACCGTCAGATGACCGCCGATGGTGGCATTGCCTGTCAGATAGACGTAGGCGGTATTGTTCGTATACGAAATGCCGTCCGTGCCGTTCCACGGCTGATAGGCCACGTCGGAATGGCTGGTATGATCCCCCGCCGTGACGCTGCCTCCGCAGATGCAGTGCTTGTGCTCATCTGCCAGCAGGGCGATGCCCGTTTCATTGGACTGCACCGCAGGTCCCCCCTGCGCCGCAGACTCCTGTTGCTGCTCCGGCTGTTCCGCCGGTTTCGCTTCCGGCTGTTCCTCCGGCTGCTCCGGGGTTTCCTCCGGCTGCTCCTGCTGGCCCTCCTGCTTCTCCTCCTGCTGGGTGGGCTGCTCCACAGGGGCCGCCGCGCCGCCCTCCTCCGTGGCGAAGGCCGCCGTGGGCAAAAGGGTCAGTGCCATACACAGTGCCAATAGAATGGCCGCCGCTCTCTTTCTCATAGTCGTTCCTCCCTTGTATCGTTACTGGTTCTCCACATTGTGTTCCTGCTTGTCATGGCACACCTGCCAATAGCGTTTTTTATTATACCATACTTCTTTCCCGAACGCAAGCAACGTTTGCCAAGCTCTTTCATTTTGCCCTTTTCTTTGGAACATTTTTCCTTCATAGGGCGTTTTATAGAAAAGTATCTTCCCCAAATATGGTAGTTCCTCGACAAAAACGCCCAATTTTTTGTGTTTTTTTCGCGTTTTTTATAGACAAGCCCGTTTGCGGATGCTATACTTTCTTTTGAATAACATTATGTAAAGCGGTAGAAAGGCATTCTTCCCTCTCCCGGCTTTGCATTGTCCGTGTATTCTGAACGGAGAGTGAGGAAAACAGCATGAAACTGTTACGAAGAAGCACCGCCCTGCTGCTGAGCTGCGCCATCGTTCTGGGACTGGTGGCAAGCGGATTCCTTATCCGCGCGATTGCCGACACGGCCATGCAGTGGTACAACGCCGATTACGACGCGCTGAGCCGCTTCTACGAGATCGGCGCGTCCTATGACCCCGGCATCATCGCCACCACCCCCGGCGATCCCGGCGGAAAATCCTACGGCATGTACATGTTCGCCAGCAATGCGGGCGTTCCCCACGACTTCGCCGAGTGGTGCAAGAAGAGCGACAAGAGCGTTTACCGCGATATCGGCGATGCGCTGGACAGCGCCTATCACCGCATTTCCGACGGCTACGGCTCCTACTTCGACGCCACGTGGCAGGACATGGCCAACACCTACAAGGGCACCTTCGGACAGGCCCAGTACGACTACACCAAGGACAAGTTCTATAATAAGGTGGTCTCGCTGGTGGAGAACAAGGTGGACGGCTTCGATATCGACGAATACTCCGTGGCGCTGAAAAACGTGTTCTGGAGCCGGGCCGTGCAGCATGGCCCCACCGACGCCTGCTCCCTCATCAAGCGCGCCTTCGACTCGCTGGGCGGCTTCGCCAACCAGCCGGAGGGCGATCTAATCTCAGCCATCTACGCGGTGTCCGGCCGTCTTGTCACGGCGGAGGAGCTGCGCAGCGAGGGGAAATCCGGCGCTGCCATGTCCGGCGACACCGCCAATAAATACGGTACCTCCGGTCTGATCCTGCGGTACTTCTACGGCAGCTCCGGCGACGTGCAGATGGGCGTTTACCGCCGTCTGGGCGTGAACGAGCCGGCCGATGCGCTGGTGATGCTGATGAACAACGGCTATGAGGACGCACCGAAGGCCGACGGCAATTATCAGCTGCTGCTGAACAGCGGCGACCAGAAGCACGCCGTGTCCGCCGCAGGCGGCAGCGCCAAGCTGGACGTCCGCTCCGCCGAGGGAACGGATCAGGTCTTCACCCTGAACTACTTCGCCGGCGGGTTCTACACCATCAGCACGCAGGTGGACGGCAAGACTCTGCGGCTGAGTGCCGACAAGAGCACCGTTTCCCTGTCCTCTCCCTCCATCTCCGACGGGCAGAAGTGGGAGCTGACCCAGGGCAAGAGCGCCTATACGCTGAAAAATGTGAAAACAGGTACATATCTCAGCTATGAAAATGATACGCTGGTGATGGCGGTCTCCTCCGAGGAGAGCGGCGTGACCGAGTGGCAGCCGGTGGCCGTGGCCAACAGCGCCGACGACTGGACGCTGCGGGGCGTGATCTATCCCACCAAGGACAATATTCTGGTGGCCAAGAACTCCTCCTTCCCCGTTCGCGGTGTGATCTCCTGCTCCTCTCCCATCACCTCCGTCAACATCACCATCGCCAAGGAGAGCGGCGCGGCGGTCATCAGCAAGAACGCCTCTCCCAACGCAATGTCCTACGACCTGAAGAAGCTGGACGATTCCGTGGCCTACAGCTCGCTGGCCGCCGGTAACTACACCTTCACGCTGACCGCGGTGTCCAACAGCAAGAGCTTTGAGCTGGCCAAGTCCAGCTTCACCGTCCGCAGCAACAGCGGTCAGGCCCACGACGACGAGACCTTCACCATCACCTTCGATCCCAACGGCGGCACGCTGAACGGCAGCAAGACCAAGACCGTCTCACTGGGTGATATCGTTTACGGCAAGCTGCCCACTGCCTCCAAGACGGGCTACTCCTTCATCGGCTGGTTCACCGAGAAGGAGGGCGGCGAGCAGATCTCCTCCGCCACCAAGATCATTGCCTCCGACCTGACGCTGTACGCCCAGTACGCGGATGTGTACACCTACACCTTCCTTGACGCCGACGGCGATATCTTCAAGCGGGGCACCGTGGCCGAGGGCGAGCTGATCCCCATGCCGGAGACCTCCCCCACCAAGGCGCCTGACGGCCAGTATACCTATAAGTTCAGCCACTGGGAGGGCTATACCGAGGGCAAGACCGTGATGGAGGCCAAGGACATGACCTTCAAGCCTGTGTTTACCGCCACCAAGGTCACGGAGCTGCCCGACAATATCTCCGGCTACTGGACGGGTCTGACGCCCGGCAGCACCGTGGAACAGCTGGGCAAAAACGCCAAGGTCTACGACGGCAAGACCGAAGTGACCAGCGGCACCCTCAGCACCGGCATGACCGCCGTGGTGGGCAATAAGTCCTACACGCTGGTGGTAACGGGCGACGTGAACGGCGACGGTAAGATCACCCTGACCGACGTGGTGGCGCTGCAGTCCCACGTGCTGGACAAGAAGACGCTGGAGGGCGCTTACCGCGAGGCCGCCGACCTGAACGGCGACGGCTATGTCACCCTGACCGATGTGGTCAAGGCGGCCCGCGTCATCATCGGCAAGGATACCATCGGTTGATAGGAGGATAACGCCATGAAACACAATACCTCTTCCCTTTTCAAGCTGCTGCTGACGCTGGCGCTGATCGTCGCGGCGCTGCTGCCCCAACGGGCAGAGGCGGCCTCGTCCTCCCTGTCCGGCGACAGCACCGTGCAGGCCGGCAGCACCGTCACGCTGACGCTCAGCATTTCCGGCAGCAACGTCATGGGCATCGAGGCCACGCTGGAGTATGACAGCAACACGCTGGAGTTCACCAACTACGATCAGAAGATCAGCGGCTGGACCATGGACTACAACAGCAACCACTTCCTGCTGTACGGCGTCAGCAACCCCATCAATTCCAGCACCGGCGTGCTGACCGTCACCTTCCGGGTAAAGAGCGGTCTGGCCAGCGGCACCGCACTGACCGCCGGGTTCAAGAACATCGTCGTCTCCGACGGCAGCAAGGACGAGACTGTCAGCGGCACGTCCTGGACGGGCTCGGTGGCGACCCCGCCCAGCAGCAACTGCGACCTCAGCTCCCTCACCTGCTCCAACGCCACCCTCAGCCCCGCGTTCAACAAATCCACCACCAATTACACCGCCACGGTGCCCTACGCGGTGGAATCCCTGAACCTTAGCTATAAGGCGGCGGACGGCTCGGCCCGTGTGTCCGTCAGCGGCAATACGCTGGTGGTGGGCAGCAATACCGTCACCGTTACCTGCACCGCCGCCACCGGCGCCAAAAAGAACTACACCATCACCGTCACCCGTGAGCAGGATCCCAACTACAAGCCCAGCACCGACGCGCTGCTGAAGGAGCTGACGCTGGATGTGGGCTATCTCAGCCCCACCTTCTCCGGCGCGGTGACGGAATACGTGGCCTACGTCCCCTACGAGACCCGGTCGGCGACGCTTTCCGGCGTGGCAAAGGACGAAAAGGCCCTGAAGGTCACCGAGGCCACCATGCAGCTGTCTCAGGAGGGGGACAATGTGATGACCGTCACCTGCACAGCAGAGGACGGCACCACCTCCAAGACCTATACCGTCCATGTGTACCGCATGCCCAAGTACGAGGGCATCATCCCCACCATGGAGATCGTCGATCCCAACACGCCGCCCGAGCCGCCTACCTATTCCATCCCCATGACGGTAACGCTGCCGTTGGTGGGTGAGATGGCTACCTCCACCGCCGCCATCATCGGTGCGGCGCTGCTGGTCGTCATTCTGCTGCTGGTGGGCTTCCTGCTGGGCCGTATTGGCCACAATGGCGGCGGATATGACGATGACGGCGACAGCGGCGATGACGATGACCGTCCGCCCCAGCCGCCCCGCCCCGACCGTAACGCCGCAGCCCAGAACCGTGCGCCGCAGCAGAGCCGCCCAGAGCCGGTGAAAGCCGCTCCCGCGGCACGGCCTGTCCAGCAGTCCGCACCCGCACAGCCCGTGCGGAAGGCCGCACCTGCCGCTCCCGCACGACCCCAACAGCGGAAGGTCTCCAACGATACGCTGACCAGCCCCTTTGTGGAGGATCTGTCCGGCAAGATGCAGCAGGAAATCGCCCAGCGTCAGGCGGCGGAAGCCAGCCGTCAGGCCGCAGAGGCCGAGGCGGCCCGTCAGGCAGCGGAAGCGGCCAACCCCGCCGCAGCCGCCAACGAAAAGGTGGGCCGCATGTCGTTGGACGAGCTGTTGAACGACATACACAACATGTAAATCACAAAAACGCCGCCCTTTGGGCGGCGTTTTTGTGATTCAGATAAAAGATAAGAGAGAAAAGTGAAGAACTGATGTGTGCCGCCGTTGGCGGCACAATTAGAAAGGAGCGGCCTGACCACAGGCCGCTCCTTATTTTTGTTGGCAATGCAATCGCCGGATTTCATGCCAATTTCAATAATCCACCTTCATCAGACACAGTCCCTCCGGCGGGGCGGTGGGGCCGGCCTTCTTGCGGTCGCGGCTGTCCAGAATGGCCTGCACCTGCTCCGGCTCCCAGAAGCCACGGCCTACCTCCAGCAGCGTACCCACCAGAATGCGCACCATGTTCTGCAAAAAGCCGTTGCCATGGAAGGTAAACGTGATACGATCCTTCCGCTGCTGAATGTCGATGGTATCCACCGTGCGGACGGTGGATTTCTTCATGCGGGGATTGCCGCAGAAGGCGGCAAAGTCGTGCTCCCCCGTCAGGTAGGCGGCGGCCTGCCGCATCCGCTCCACATCCGGCGCGTAGGGCAGCAGCGTCACATACTTCCGGTCGAACACCGGCTTGACCTCCCCCACAAACACCGTGTAGCGGTAGGTCTTGCCCAGCGCGTTGTACCGGGCGTGGAACCGGGGCCCACAGGGCTTCACCTCCCGGACGGCGATGGCATCCGGCAGATAGCGGTTGCAGTAGTCCCGGATCTCCTCCGGGGATTCCTTCACGTCCAGCTGGGCGTTGGCCACCATGGCACGGGCGTGAACGCCTGCATCGGTGCGGCCTGCGCCGATGATCTCCACCGGCTGGCCGGCCAGACGGCTCAGCACCGCTTCGAGCTTACCCTGAATGGTGTCCCTGTCCGGCTGGCGCTCCCAGCCGAAAAACCGTGTGCCGTCATAGGCAATGGTAAATTTATAGTTCTGCATCATCACTTCAGCTTCTTGATAAAGCAGCGGCGGCGCTTGTGCTGCTCAATGTCAAAGTCCTTCCACTGGGCCTGCACCTTTTCGTTGGTCTCCAGCATGGGGCCGGTCTCGGCCTCCTTGATGCCCAGCTTGAAGCAGCCCTGCATGGCGTTGTACAGGATCATGGCGTTGACGCCCTTCTTCTGATAGTCGGGCCGCACGGCGATCAGCAAAAGGTCAATGGTGTCGTTCTTGTGGAAGGCCTTCAGCAGGTCGATCCACCCGGTGGGGAAATACTTGCCCCGGCTTTTCTGCAGAGCGCTGGCGATGGAGGGCGCGGCCACACCCATGGCCACCATATCCTCGTGCTCATCCATGATGAAGAAGGCAAGATTTGGGTTGATCAGCGGGGCAAACTTGGCGCTGTAGCGCTTGATCTGCTTATCCGACAGCTCCACCGTGCCGTACAGCGGCGCGTAGCAGGTGTTCACCAGCTGGAAGAACCGGGGGATCAGGCCAAAGTAGTCCAGCCGCGTCCGGGGATGGAACACATGCAGGTGATAGCGCTTTTCCACGAACTCCGACAGCTTGCGCCACCGCTCGATGATCTTTTCATCGGTGGGCACCTGAATGAGATTTTCGATCCAGTCCACATCCTTCACATAGCCCAGCCGGGTCAGGTGATCGATGTAGTAGGGATGGTTATAATAGGTGAAGAAGCAGCTGCGGCGGTCAAAGCCCTCCACCAGCATGCCCTCTCGATCCAGGTCGGTGAACCCCAGCGGGCCGTGTACCTCGTTGCAGCCCTTTTCCCTGGCCCAGCGCTCCACCGTGGCGAACAGGGCGTTGGCCACCTGCTCGTCGTCGATGAAATCCACCTGGGTAAAGCGCATGCGGTTGGTGCCCCACTTCTTGTTGGCCTTATGGCTGAGGATGGCGCCGATGCGGCCCACCATCTCGCCGTTACGCATGGCCAGCCAGCAGCGGGCTTCGCAGTATTCAAAGGCGGGGTTCTTCTTTTTGTCCCAGTCGCTCATATCGTCATCAAAGGTGGCGGGGACAAACTGGGGCACATCTTTATATAAAATGTTGGGGTAATCCACGAATTGGCGCAGCTGCCCCTTCGTGGTCACTTCAATAATCGAAACCATATTGTTCCTCCTTGTAAACACAAGCCCAGTGTATCGCAAAATCCGGCAAAAAGCAACATAAAAAGAGTGGAAACGGCGCGGCGCATGTGGTATACTCATTACCAAGAATATTACGATATCGGTGGAGGTAGTCATATGGAGCTTTTCTGGTATAACATCAAGGAGATGGACGCCGCGGCCTACGACGCCGCCCTGTCCATGATGGACGCGGAGCGCCGCAGCCGCATCGGTGATTTTCCCAACGAGGACGACCGCAAGCGCAGCGCCGCCGGTGAACTGCTGCTGCGGCAGGCCGCGGCGGCCCGTCTTGGCTGCACGGTGGAGAGCGCGCCGCTGGTCTGGGACGAAAACGGCAAGCCCGGCGTGGAGGGCGACCCCTTCTACGTCAGCGTCAGCCACAGCGGCCCCTATGTGGTGGCTGCCGCGGGAGATCACGTGCTGGGCGTGGACGTGGAGGTCATTCGCGGCGCGGAGGAGAAGTTCATGCGCCGTGCCTGCTCTGAGGCGGAGATGGCCTACATCCGTTACGGCGACGCGGGCTGCTTCCAGCGGTTCTGGGAGTGCTGGACGGCCAAGGAGGCCCTGTTCAAGCTGACGGGCAAGGGGCCACTGCTGGCGCTGAGCCGTCTCCAGCTGCCGGAGGGCGTGGCGCTGGATCACATCATGCAAAACGGCTGCGCCGTCACCGCAGCCATGCAGCTGTAAGTGAGGAGGAGCAGCCATGTATCGTATCGGTATTGATCTGGGCGGCACCAACATCGCCGTTGGCGTGGTGGACAACCGCCACAACATTATCGCCGAGGCCAGCGTTCCCACCGGAGCCTTCCGCCCGGCGGAGGAAATGGTGGCGGATATGTGCCGCGCCGTGGAGCTGGCTTTGGACAAGGCGGGCCTGATCGCCGCCGACTGCGCCAGCATCGGCATCGGCTCCCCCGGCACCTGCGACAGCGAGGCCGGTGTGGTGGTGCGTGCCTATAATCTGGGCTGGTTCAACGTCCCCGTGTGCCGGATGCTCCACGAGCGGTTCGGCATCCCCGTCCGTCTCAGCAACGACGCCAACTGCGCCGCTCTGGCGGAGACCGTGGCAGGCGCAGCGGTGGGCCGCCGGGATATGATCCTCATTACGCTGGGCACCGGCGTAGGCGGCGGCATCATCATCGACGGCAAAATTTACGCCGGTATGCGCTCCATGGGCGCAGAGCTGGGCCATACCCTGCTGGTGCTGGAGGGCGAGCACTGCACCTGCGGCCGTGACGGCTGCTGGGAGGCCTACGCCTCCGCCACCGCACTGATCCGTCAGGCCAAGCGGGCCGGAGAGCAGCATCCGGAATCCGCCCTCCATGGCCGTGAGGAGCTGACGGCGCTGGACGTGTTTCAGGCCGCCGACGCCGGAGACGCGGCGGCACAGGCGGTCATCGACCGCTGGTGCGTCTATGTGGCGGCGGGCATGACCGATCTGGTCAACAGCCTTGCCCCGGAGATGATTCTCATCGGCGGCGGCATCAGCCGTCAGGGCGAGCGGATCCTCTCTCCCATCCGGGAATATGTGGCGGAGCATTGCTTCGGCGGACGGGAGGGCGCCGTGCCCATCATCGCCGCCGCCAATCTGGGCAACGAGGCCGGCATCATCGGCGCCGCCGCACTGTGATAATAAGCAAAAAAAGAACCGGGGATATCCCCGGTTTCTTTTTATGCTTTTATTTCTGCCCCTCCAGCGCACCGTTGGCCAATACCCAGCGGCGGACATGCTGAATGAACCGCTGGGTGGACAGGGACAGGGCGTTCTTATCCTTCACGCAGATGCCAATGTTGCGGTAAAAGGGCCGGGGCAGCTGGCAGGCCACCAGCGGATACACGCAGCGCTGTAACATCAGCTCCTCCATGATGCTGATGCCTAGGCCGCTGGACACCATGGCCAGAATGGTCTGATCCTGCTGCACCGTGTACTGGATGTTGGGCTGGATATGCAGGGTGTCGAACACCTCCTGTATCTCGTAGTCGTCGCCCTCGTCCAGCAGGATCACCGGATACTGCTCCAGCGCCTCCGGCGGGAAGGGGTTGCGTCCCGCCAGCGGATGGTCACAGGGAACGATCACCTTCCACTGATCCCGCTGTAACAGCCAGCTGTCCAGATGCTTCTCCGTAGGCAGACTGACGAAGCCGCAGTCCGCCTGCCCGTGGGTGACCCAATCGGCGATCTCGTTGTTGAAGTTGGAGGGCAGCAGCTCAAATTCGATCTTGGGATAGATCTCCTGAAAGCTCTTTAGAATATAGGGCATCCACTTTTCCGACACGCTGGTGAAGGTGGCCACCCGCACAAGACCGGTGTCCAGTCCCCGCAGGTCGGCGGCCTTCTGCTCCAGCTGGTGCTGCAAAGCGCACATCTCCCGGAAGTAGGGCAGCAGCGCCCGGCCGTCCGCCGTCAGCGACACGCCGCCGTGGCTGCGCACCACCAGCGTCGTCCCCAGCTCCGCCTCCAGCGAGCTGACCGCGTGGCTGATGCCGGACTGGGTGAAATTCAACTCCTGGGCGGCCCGTGTAAAGCTGCCGCATTCGGCGGTCTTCAGCAGGATCTCGTACTTTGTCAGGCTCATACCCTTCCCTCCTTTTTTCTTAACATAGTATAGCAGAAATCTTAACGGGGTTCAAACATTTTTTCATGATAATGATGAAAATGGTGCGTTTTACAAATGGACTCCTCCGTGATATGCTATAACCAACCTAGAAATCCAAAAGAAAGGAGCGACGGTTATGGGTCTGAATCTGCTGCTGGCCGGTCTTGCCGTTCTGCTGGTGGTCGTTGGCGTCGTCAGTCGTGTCACCAACAAGTAACACCTTGCAGAAGCCGCATGACAAAGTGAAATGCATGTTTCGTATGATTTATGGTAAAAGCAGAAGCTGGGCCGCCCGCCCGGCTTCTGCTTTTGTGATTTTTAATTGAGACTTTCGCGCTCCGGCGCGAGACACTTTTGGCCTCGGCCCCAAAAGTGTCCAAAAGGGCCGCTTAAACCTGCGGTTTAAGAATCCGCTCACGCCGTTCCCTATGCAAAAGTGTTGCCGTTTACCGCGCGTTCACAGAACCCGTTTATTATCGGTGCGTATGACGCATTGATTCCCTTCTTGCGCCGCTGCCGCTCATGCGTTGCAACAGTAGACGCTGAAGCGTTGCTCGTCTCGCTGGCATCAGCGGCAGCGGCGCTGGAGCAGAGACGATACTTTCTATAAAACGAAAAAGAAAACCTTGCGCAAACGTGTGGTACGCACTCACGATCCCTCACACAGCATAGCGCGCAAGGAAGTGAAGAAACCTTTGGTTTCTTTTGGCTCTTTTTCCCACTTTTCTAGTCGGTGCGTTAAGAAAATATGCCGGTGGCATATTTTTAGCATCCGACCTCGGCGGCTATGACGCCGTAGCATCCGCTGTGTTTACACAGCGTGATTGGGAAAAGTGGGTCGCCGAAGGCCGTTTTTGCCCCGGAAAGTGAAACTCCCAAGTTCCCCGTTGCGGAAAAAACATTAATATGATAAGATAAACCGTACTTTGAAAGAGAGATGAATCCTATGCACAACAAGAAAACCCACACCCTGTCGTTGGTGTTCGCCCTGTTGGCCAGCGCCATTTTCGGCATGAGCTTCATGTTTTCCAAGCTGGCGCTGGAGGTGGCAAAGCCCACCGTGCTGCTGGCCTTCCGTTTTTTGATCGCCTTTACCGCCATGTCGCTGGTCATTCTGGTCAACGCGCTGGTGGGGAAAACCCGTGGCAGGCCGCTGTTCGCCTTCTCCCTGAAGGGCAAGCCCATCGGCTCGCTGGTGCTGCTGGGCCTGATCCAGCCGGTGCTGTACTTCTTCTGCGAGAATTACGGCATCCTGTACACCTCCTCCGCTGTAGCGGGCACCATCATCGCCGTGGTGCCCATCGCCTGTATCGTCACGGACGTGCTAATCCTGCACGAGCGGGTCACGCGCCGCCAGGTGATCTGCGCGGTGCTGTGCATCGGCGGCGTGGCGCTGATCTACATGGGCGGCGAGACCCACATCTCGGCGCTGGGTCTGGTGTTCCTGCTGATGACGGTGGGCTGCGACGCGGCGTATTACACCCTCAGCCACCGGGCGGCGGCGAAATTCACTGCCTTCGAGGTGACATATGTGATGTTCACCGTGGGCATGGTGTTCTTCATCCCCGCCGCGCTGATCCAGGGAGCGGGCCACATGGCGGAGACGTTCCTGCCCGCCATCCAGAGCGGCGCGTTCTGGGGCGCGGTGGTCTATCTGGGCATCGTGTCCTCGGTGGTGGCGTACTTCCTGCTGAACTTCGCCAACGCCTACCTGACGGTGTCTGAGGCGTCGCTGTTCAGCAACGTCACCACGGTGGTCAGCGTACTGGCGGGCGTGGTGCTGCTGAAGGAGCCCTTCGGCCTGTGGCAGATCGTGGGCGTGGCGGTGATCCTGGTGTGCGTCTACGCCGCCAACGCGACGGGGAAGAAATAAACGAGAGATGTTTTTACAAAGGCTCCCCCTGTTGCAAGGGGAGCTGTCAGCCGCAAGGCTGACTGAGGGGATAATGACATTCAAACACCCCCTCCGTCAACGCTTCGCGTTGCCACCTCCCCTTACACAGGGGAGGCTTTATTTCCACTGTCCAAGAAAAAACCGGCCTTACGGCCGGTTTTTTATGCTTCGGAAATGTAGATTTCTTCCGCCTTTTGCTGCGCCGTAACCAAGCATGCCATTGCTTCCGACACTTCGGAGCGGGAGATCAGTTCAATCGCATCAGTAACGGCATTAAACAATGTGGTATAATACTTGGGCAAATTTTCCATGTATGTCACCTCAAATTTTGTGCTACAAAATATAATGCATCATTATAACGCAAAATGCAATACGTTTTTATCATAAACTTGTATTACGGGGTGCATTATGGCAAAATTCAAGATTCCCAAACCGCCGGGTTCTACCAACAAATCCATCCGCTTTCCCAATGAGCTTATCGAAGCTGTAGAGGAAGCCATTCGCGGAACCGATTGTACATTTTCCGCATTTGTGGTAGAGGCTGTGCGTGTGGCATTGGAAAATCTGGAAGAAGAATAAAACCGGCCTTACGGCCGGTTTTTTCTTATTACGGCAGTTCCCTGTACATCTCATGGCACTTGCCGTTGGTGGCCCAGACGCTGCCGGGCTCTCTGGGGTCGATGGCGCTGCCGTCCAGACGGGTCAGCCTTCCCCCCGCTTCCTGCAGGATCAGGCTGCCCGCCGCGAAATCCCACGGGGACAGGCAGCACTCGAAGAAGATCTCGATACGCCCGGCGGCCACCTGACAGATATCCAGCTCGGCGGAGCCGAAGCGGCGGAAGTCCAGCGTGTGGTCGTACAGCCACCGCATGATGGCAAAGCTCCTGTCCGTATAGCTGCGGTCATAGATGGTGCTGCCGCACATGCAGATGGCATGCGCCGCGTCATGGTCGGACACATGGATGGGACGGCCGTTCAGCGTGGCGCCGCAGCCCTTTTCCGCCGCGAAAAGATCCTCGATAAAGGGATTATACACCACGGCATACCTCACCTCGCCCCGGCAGCACAGGGCCACGGCGATGTTGCTGTAATGCAGCTCCCGCACAAAGTTGGTGGTGCCGTCGATGGGGTCGACGATGAAGGCCCAGTCCTTTGTCAGCGTCTCGTGCTGCCCCTCCTCGCCGAAGAAATCGGCCTCCGGGCAGATGCCCAGCAGCTCGCGGCGCAGGAACTCCTGCACCGCCACATCATATTTCGTCACCAGGTCCGCCGCGCCGGTTTTCTCGCGGGTGTCCCGCTCAATGTTGTGGGCGTCGCGGATCATGTCTCCCGCCGCACGAACGGCGGCAACGATCTTTTCCAGCATATAGTTACCTCCTGACAGCCCGTCCGGCACAGATACCGGTGGGCTTTCCGTTTTCCAGAGCGATCTCGCCCGCTACCAGCACAAGAGACATCCCCTGCGAGGTCTGCTGGGGCTCCGTATAGGTGGCCCGCTCGTGGAGGGCTTCCGGCGCAAACATGCACACGTCCGCGTCGCAGCCCGCTTCCAGACGGCCCTTTCCGGTCAGTCCCAGCACCTGAGCGGGACGGCCCGTCAGCTTGTGGACGGCCTGCTCCCAGCTGAGTGCTTTCTTCTCCCGGACAAAATGCTCCAGCAAATGGGTCACGTTGCCGCAGACACGGGGGTGCAGCTGTCCCTCGGTGGGATAGGTGGCATCGGAGATGACGCAGGACAGGGGCGAACGGAGAATGGCGCAGATATCCTCCTCCGACGCCATGAAGTCGATCATGGTGATCTGGCCGTGCTCCCGTGCCAGCAGCTCACAGCAGGAGGACAGTGGATCCTGTCCCATCAGGGCGGCGATCTCCATCAGGTTGTGACCCTGATAGGGGTGATCCTCCGGACAGTGGAGGGAGGTCAGGTAAATGCTGTCCCAGCCCGCCAGCTTGGCAATATCGTCAAAGCCCACGCCGCTTTCGATGCGCTCAGCCAGCTCCCGGCGGACGCTCTGATCCCGCAGACGCTCCACTACCGCCTCCATGCCGCCGGTGAGGTAGTCCGGCGGCAGAATGTGCAGCAGCTGGGTGGAGCCGGCGGTGTAGGGATACACGTCGCAGTCCACCCGCAGGCCCTCATTTTGCGCCTGCTCCAAAAGCGTCAGCACCTGAGGGATCTTCTTGCCCCAGTTGTCCCGTCCCATAGCCTTGAGGTGGCTGATGTGAACGGGGCAGTTCAGCGCACGGGCCACGGCGATCATCTCCCGCACCGACTCCGCCACACCGCCGCCCTCCTGCCGCATGTGGACGGTGACGGGGATATCCGTCCCCGCCACCGGCTGCAAGGCCCGGATCAGGTCGGCGGTGGAATAGAAGCACTCCGGCGCGTAGCCAAGGCCCAGACTGACGCCCAGCGCACCGTCGGAAAGCGCCTGCTCCATCTGGCGGTGAATGGCGGCAAAGTGGCCGTCCGCCAGCTCCGTCAGCTGATAGCCCGCCGCGTCGGCCCGGAGAGTACCCGCGCCCACCAGCATGCCCACGTTCAGGGGCAGGGCGGGCAGAGAGCGGAAGTACCCCGCCAGCGAGCGGCTGTACAGCCGGGGCGGCAGGTCGCCGGTGATAGGCTGCAAATACGCCCGGATGGCGGCCTCATTATCCGGCCCGAAGGGCGCGGCGGACAGGCCGCAGTTGCCGTTGACGATGGTGGTCAGCCCCTGACACAGCTCCCACTCCCCGAAGCCGGGGCGGAACGCCGCGCCGTCGGCGTGGCGGTGAATGTCGATAAAGCCGGGGGTGACGGTCATTCCGGTGCAGTCCACCGTCCGCCGCGCCCGGGCGTGGGACAGCTGTCCCACCGCCGCGATCTTGCCGTTTTCAATGGCCACATCTGCCGCAAACGCGGCGCGGCCGGTACCGTCAATGACAGTACCGCCCCGCAAAAGTGTATCAAACATGGAAAAAACCTCGATCATTCTGTATTATCCCCGGTGCAGTGGCAGCGTCACCGTAAAGCGGGTGGCGCTCTCGTCGCTGGCGGCGGTGATGGTTCCCTTGTGCCGCGCCGTGATCTGGCGGGCGATGGCAAGCCCCAGCCCGAACCCCGCCGCGCCGGTGCGGGCATCGTCCACCCGGTAGAACCGGTCAAACAGGTGGGACAGCTTCTCGGCGGGGATCCTCTCGCCGGGGTTCTCCACCGCCAGCACCGCATTCCTTCCGGCGGCGTTCAGCGTCAGGCGGATGGCACCGCCGGGCGCGGCGTATTTCACGGCGTTGTCCAGCAGGATATCCACCAGCTGATCCAGCTGTTGGCAGTCGCCGGTCAGGGACAGGCCGTTCTGAATGTCGTATTCCAGCGGGTGTCCCGCCTCGAACGCCACCGGCTCGAACCGCAATGCGGCGTCCGTCACCAGATCGCTGAGATCCAGCGGCGCAAAGGGCGTGGCGGCCCGGCCGCTCTCCGTCCGGGAGAGGGTCAGCATATCCTCCACCAGCTCCTTCATCCGGCGGGATTCCGCCAGAATGTTGTCCACATACCGCTGCTGCTCCCCGCTGGCTGACTCCTCCAGCAGATCGGCGGAGGACAGGATCACCGTCAAGGGGGTTTTCAGCTCGTGGCTGGCGTCGGAGATAAACTGCTGCTGATCCTGCCACATCCGCACCACCGGGCGGGAGACAAAGCCGCTCAGCAGCCAGCTGACTCCCAGCAGCACCAGCAGCGCGCCCAGCCCGATCAGCAGGCACACCTTCACTAATGAGCGCAGGGTGGCCTGTTCAAAGGTGCTGTCCATAAAGGCAATGCGCACCGTCAGCACGCCGTCCTGCCGGTAAAACCGCAGATGCCGCTGGGACAGCACGCCGCTTTCGCCGCCGTCGGCCAGCGCCTGCGACACAGCGTCCAGCAGCGCCTCCTCGTCGTCCAGATCGTAATAGCTGCTGCCGGACACGCGGACGGTACCGCTGGGCAGCACCTCCGCCACAAAGCAGGGGAATCTTCCGTCCACGACGCCGGTCTGCACCGCCTGCTTCAATTGATGGATATAGCTCTGTGCGATATTGGCCTGCGAGAAAAAGTACACGCCGCCGAACACCGCCAGCAGCACCATAAACGCCACCAGCATGGTCACGCCGGTGATCTTCCAGCGGAGCCGGCGGATCATGACTGCCCCTCCTCGTCCCGTGTCAGGCAGTAGCCCAGCATCCGCAGCGTCTTGATCTTCACCGCCGAGTGCAGATGGGTCAGCTTCCGCCGCAGGAAGGAGATATACACCTCCACGTTGTTGTCCTCCGCCTGGGAGTCATACCCCCAGACCTTCACCAGCAGCTGCTCCTTTGTGACCACCTGACTGCCGTTGCGCAGCAAAAGCTCCATCAGGTCGTACTCCCGGCGGCTGAGACGCACCTCCCGTCCACCGCAGGACAGGGTGAACGTGCCCCGCTCCAGCGACAGGTCGCCCCAGGAGAGCGCCGTGCTCTCCTGCACCTGACCGCCGCTGCGCCGCAGCAGCGTGCGGACGCAGGCCAGCAGCTCCTCCGGCTCAAAGGGCTTGGTGAGATAGTAGTCCGCGCCGCAGTCCAGCCCGTGTACCCGGTCGTCCAGACTGCTCTTGGCCGTCAGCATCAGCACGGGGGTGGACACGTTGGCCGCGCGCAGCTTCTGTGCCACCTGAAAGCCGTTCATCCCCGGCAGCATCACGTCCAGCACCACCAGATCATAGATGCCCGTCAGGGCGTTGTCCAGCCCGCTTACGCCGTCATGGCACACGTCGGCGGTGTAGCCCTGCCGGTACAGCAGCTGCCGCAGGGTGTCCGCCAGCCGGGCTTCATCCTCCACGATCAAAAGACGCATGACACGTCCTCCTTACTTACAGCAGCGCCAGCAGAGACGCCACCTTCTCCTGCGCCAGCAGGTACACGGTGGTCTCGTCGTTCAGCGTGGCGTAATAAGCGCCGTCCTCCCGCAGCGTGCCCAGCGTCAAGGTGACGGTGGCTTCCGTTCCTACGGTATTGACATAGGCCAGCGTGATAACGGCAGTGGGCGCGTCCAGCCCGCACAGGGGCGCGGCGTCCGGCGAGGGATCGTAGTCGAAGCACTTGTCGAAGCTCAGCTCCGCCAGCGCCGTCTCGATCGCCTCGATGCCGTCAGGCAGCGCCTTTCCGCCGCTGACCCAGCCCTCATCATTCTTCGTCAGGCGAACGGACTTGCCGCTCTCCGTCTGGTGAACGGTGATGACCGTCAGGTTCTCGTCCGTCAGCTCCGGCAGGGTGGGCAGCACCGCCATATCATAGATGCTGCGATCCATCAGCGTCACGAAAGCGTCCTCCACCAGATACACGCCCTCCTGTCCGTCGATGGACATGTACCACGTTCCGTCGTCCTTCTGATCGCCGAAGCGCAGGGTCGTGACCTCCTCGCCCACGGTGACGGTCATATACCGGTTTGGCTCGTCCAGACCGTACTCTGCCGGATCCACCGTCGGATCCAGCGGCGTCAGCGCGGCGGACATGGTGTCCAGCGCCGTCAGGATCTCCTCCACATAGGCGGCGTCCAGCGGGAACGTCTCGTTATCCACCCATTTCCAGCCGTCCTCGTCCTTCCGGAAGCGGCAGGTCACGCTGCTGTTGTCATACTCCAGCGCACCGGCCTCGGTGATGGGCAGCTGTTCGCCGTTGGTCAGCACATTGGCGTCCGCCGCGTCGGCGTCGGGCTCCTCCTTCGCCTTGCCGCAGCCCACCAGTGCCAGCACCAGCAGCAGGCTTAACATCAGTAAGAGTAATCGTTTCATTGGGGTTCCTCCTCGGGGTAAAATACATTACAACACTTTAATATAGCAGAATATGAAGGAAAAGGAAAGTCAAAATTGTGAATTTTGGCTTTTTTGCGTCAGAATACCCGCCGATGCAAACGCATCGCCGGGTATTTTCATATCATTCGATGGTGCCGCCGCCCAGCACCTCGTCGCCATCGTACAGCACCGCCGCCTGTCCGGCGGTGATGGCCCGCTGGGGCTCGTCGAAGGTCAGCCGCACCCGTCCCTCCGGCAACGGCTCCGCCAGGGCCGGGGCCTCCACCTGACTGTACCGGGTCTTTGCCGTGCAGCGGAAGGCCGCGGCAGGCGCTTCCCCGGCGATCCAGTTGACCCGGCAGGCGGTCAGCTCCCGGCGGAACAGCCTGTCGTTGTCCCCCAGCACTACGGTATTGTCCGCCTCGTGCTTCGCCAGCACGTACACGTGCTTTCCCACCGAGATGCCAAGGCCCTTCCCCTGACCGATGGTATAGCAGGGCAACCCCCGGTGACGGCCCAGCACGTTGCCCTCCTCGTCCACGAAGTCGCCGGGCTCCAGCGCCACGCCCTGTCCCCGCAGGAACGACACATAGTCGCCGTCGGGCACGAAGCAGATATCCTGACTGTCGGACTTGTCGGCGTTCCGCAGTCCCGCCTCGCGGGCATTGTCCCGGATGGTGGGCTTGTCGAAATCCCCCACCGGCAGCAGCAGGTGGGACAGCTGATATTGGGTCAGCTGGTACAGCACATAGCTCTGATCCTTGCGGCGATCCGCGCCCCGCAGCAGGCGATAGCGCTCCGCCGCCGGATCATAGGCGATCCGGGCATAGTGCCCCGTGGCAATGTAGTCATACCCCAGCGTCACCGCCCGATCCAGCAGCGCGCCGAATTTCAGGCAGCGGTTGCAGTCGATACAGGGGTTGGGGGTGTGTCCGGCGCAGTATTCCGCCACGAAATGATCCATCACGTCCCGGCGGAAGGCCTCCACCTCGTTGAATACGTAAAATTTCATCCCCAGCCGGTAGGCCACAGCACGGGCGTCCTCGGCGTCGTCGGCGCTGCAGCAGCGGCTGTCGCTGTTGGGGATCAGCTTCAGCATGGCGCCGTCGCAGTCATAGCCCTGCCGCCGCAGCAGCAGCGCGGCAGCGCTGCTATCCACGCCGCCGGACATGGCCACCAGCACCCGTTTTCCTTTGTTCTGCTCCATAGGTTTACCTCGCTGTTGTTTGGGGTAGAATCTCATCGGTTCTGTTGTAGGGGCGGACGACTCTGTCCGCCCCTACAGCATAAAACTCTTAATAAAAAGTGTAACCCCGGCTTCCGCCGGGGTCAAGCAAAATTTTCATTTTCAGTCCATGTGCTTCGCCGCGAAGGCCTGATAGGGCAGCGCGTCGCTCAGCTCCATCATCACGTGGGGGAACCCGCCCGCATAGTCGTACCCGGTGTCCCGCACCTGTCCGCCGTCCTTGCGGACGTGGGGCAGCGCCACCGTCACCAGCGTACCCTGACCCTCCCGGCTCTCCAGCAGCAGGCGGCCGCCGTGCCCCTCGGCAATGCGGCGGCAGATGGGCAGGCCCAGCCCCATGCCATACGCGGCAGGCGCGGCTTCAAGTCCCTCAGCCCAGCGGTCGAACAGCGTCGCCATCCGCTCCGCCGGAATACCGCAGCCGGTGTCCCGCACCCGCAGCAGCACCTGACCGCTCCGCACCTCCAGTGAAACGGTGATAACGCCGCCCTGCGGCGTAAATTTCAACGCGTTGCTCAGCAGATTCCACACCAGACGCTCCAGATACGTCCGCTCCACCGCGGCCACCACGTACCGCTCCCGGCAGTCGAACCGCACCTCCACGCCTGCTTCGTGGGCGATGGAGTCCGCCTGACGGCACAGCTCGTCCAGCAGCACCACCAGCTCCTCATTCTGCGTCTGAAACGGCTTGTCCGACAGCAGCTCCGGCCCCATGGCCAGATTGCTCACCAGACGCAGCATCCGGTAGTAGCTCTGCCGCATGATGGCGCTCTCGGCGCTGTCACCCTCCTGCCCCTGTGTCAAGCGCTGGGCGGCCATGTGCAGATTGTTCAGCGGAGAACGCAGGGCCGCCGCCACGCCGGGCAGTATGTTTGCCAGTATCCGCTTCTCCTCGTCGCTGAAAGCCGCCATCGTTCCCACCTCTTTTCTCTGTCATTCTGCCCCGTTAAGAGGACGCTATCCATGGTAAATAGCGGATAAGCAACTATATCATACCAAGCGCACAAAGGAAAAACAAGGCGTTTGTCGAATTTTGTCGAATCTTGTCGAAAAATTTTCAAAAAGGGGCTTGCATTTTCCGAGAGAATTGCATATAATTCTAAACGTACCATATGTTTGATATATTCCATCAGGAAGGAAGTTTTAATTTATGAGCATTAAAGTTGGCATCAATGGTTTTGGCCGTATTGGCCGCATGGTTCTGCGTTGTTCCCTGAATCACCCCGAGATCGAGATCGTGGGCATCAACGACCTGTGCCCCGCCGACTATCTGGCTTATATGGTGAAGTATGACACCATGCACGGCAAGTTCAACGGCGACATCTATGCCGAGGGCAACAACATCGTGGTCAACGGCAAGGCCATCCCCGTTTCCGCCGAGCGCGATCCCGCCAATCTGCCCTGGGCCAAGGTAGGCGCCGAGTACGTTATCGAGTCCACCGGCCTGTTCCTGACCAAGGAGAAGTCCGCCGGTCACATCGCCGCTGGTGCCAAGCACGTTGTTATGTCCGCCCCCTCTAAGGACGACACCCCCATGTTCGTCTGCGGCGTCAACGATGACACCTATACCAGCGACATGCAGTTCGTGTCCAACGCCAGCTGCACCACCAACTGCCTGGCTCCCATCGCCAAGGTGCTGAACGACAACTTCGGCATTGCCGACGGTCTGATGACCACCGTTCACTCCACCACCGCCACCCAGAAGACCGTTGACGGCGTGTCTCTGAAGGACTGGCGCGGCGGCCGTGCCGCCTCCGGCAACATCATCCCCAGCTCCACCGGCGCCGCCAAGGCCGTGGGCAAGGTCATCCCCAGCCTGAACGGCAAGCTGACCGGTATGTCCATGCGTGTTCCCACGCTGGATGTGTCCGTGGTCGACCTGACTGTGAATCTGGTGAAGCCCGCCTCCTACGAGGAGATCTGCGCCGCCATGAAGAAGGCCAGCGAGGGCGAGCTGAAGGGCATCCTCAGCTACACCGACGAGGCCGTCGTGTCCTCCGATTTCCTGGGCGACACCCACACCTCCATCTTCGACGCCAAGGCCGGCATCGCCCTGACCGACACCTTTGTGAAGGTGGTCAGCTGGTACGATAACGAGATCGGCTACTCCGACAAGCTGCTGTGCCTGATCGAGCGCATGTACGCTGTGGATCACAAGTAATAAAACTGGCACGAAATCATTATCAAGTCCTTTTCCAAACTTTTGAGTTTTCCTTCTTTTTTGTTCCAGGAAAAACGCCGCCTTTATGGCGGCTTTTTTCCTAGGTACATGTAAGAAGCTTCGCAGAAAAAACGTCAATTTCCCGGAAAATCCCTCTTTCTTTTTCACGGAATGTATGGTACAATAGGTACAAGCGCCGTGGGCGCGCAGGAAAGGAAACATCCGTCATGGAAAGCAACGCACTTCTCAACGCAACGCTGTCGCTGGACAGCGACATTTCTCTCTATGCCCAGCTGGTGGGCATCATCAAGCGCAACATCTCCACCGGAGTGCTGGCCGTGGGCGATCTGCTGCCCAGCGAGGCCGAGCTGTGCCGCACGCTGAGCATCAGCCGCAACACCGTCCGTCAGGCCATCGGCGAGCTGGAGGAGGAGGGCCTTGTGGTCCGCAAGCGCGGCCGGGGCACCTTCGTGGCCGACCCCGCCACCAACCGCCGGGGCGTGCGCTACTCCTTCACCACCGAGGTATCCTCCATGGGCAAGGAACCCAGCAGCACGCTGGTGGATTTTCAGATCACCACACCTTCGGCCATCATCTGCGACAAGATGGAGCTGCGGGAGGGCACGCCGGTCTACTGCTTCACCCGTATCCGCAACGTGGACGGTGAGCCGCTGATTCTGGAAACCAGCTACTACCCCCAGTACATCTATCCCAACCTCACCCGCGACATGGTGCAGACCCACAGCTTCTATTCCCTGCTGTACCACGTGGGCATCACCCCCTTTGCCGCCGAAGAGAGCTACGAGGCGGTGACGCTGAGCTCCGACAACGCCAAGCTGCTGGGCGTGGAGCCGGGCAGCTGCGCCTTCTATCACCAGCGCCGCACCCGCACCGAGGATGGCCGGGTGTACGAGTACACCCGCAGCTTCATCCGGGGCGACCGGGTGCGTCTGGACGTACATATGCAGAAATCCGGCATCCACTTTACCCGCAGCATCGACTGAAAAAACGCCCTATGGGGCCATAAATAGGAAAGGAAGCACTACCATGGGTAAATTTTTCGTCAAGGCTACCAAGACCGGTTTTGTGTTCAACCTGAAAGCCGGCAATGGCGAAGTCGTCGCCACCAGCGAAGTCTACACCACCGAAGCCGCCTGCATGAAGGGCGTGGAATCCGTCCGCAATAACGCGGCGGACGCCAAGCTGGAGGATCAGACCGTGGCCGAGGTGGCCGCCGTCACCAATCCCAAGTTCGAGCTGTACACCGACAAGGCCGGTGAGTTCCGCTTCCGCCTGAAGGCTCGCAACGGCGAGATCATCGCCGTCAGCGAGGGCTACAAGGCCAAGGCCTCCTGTCTCAACGGCATTGACTCCGTGCGCCGCAATGCCCCGGACGCCGCCGTGGAAAAGCCGGAGGACTGATATTGCGTTTTCCCAAAAAGACCGCCATCGGCGGTCTTTTCTTTTTTTGCCGCCCCTCAAAAGCCTCCCTCTGCGAGGGAGGTGGCATGACCGCAGGTCATGACGGAGGGAGAGAATTTAAGCCTTTTATTCTCTCCCCCAGTCACCTTCGGTGACAGCCCCCTCTCAGAGGGGCCAAGAACGGATTGCCACGCCAGTCTGCGGACTGGCTCGCAATGACAAGCTTTCAACAACCCAGGTCTTCTCCCAGAGGATGCTTTTGTCGTCGCTCCCTTTTCATTAACCGATATTGGTCAATACTAATATACATCATTTTCGGTTAACATGCAAGTAGAAAGTGGGGCTTGCATGTTATGATCTCCTACGACAACCTCTGGGAAACCATGAAGAAAAAGGGTGTCTCACAATACACCCTTATCAAAAAGTATGGTGTCAGCCCTGGACAACTGACCCGGATGAAGCGCAATGAAAGCGTCAGCACCCATACTATTGAAATGTTCTGCCGCATATTGGCATGCGACGTAAGTGATGTTATGGCATATCTCCCCGATGAAGAAAATTAGGCAAGGCAGTGGACTCTTTCTCCTCACCGCCTTGCCTTTTTTCCTCCCCTGTGGTACAATATTCTGGCAAAATCACAACATTTCCGAAAGGAGCTACTGTAATATGGAACTGAAAGACATCCTCAGCCGTGTGGATCACACCCTGCTGAGCCAGAGCGCCACCTGGGCGGAGATCAAGGCCATCTGCGACGACGGCGTGAAGTACGGCTGCGCCAGCGTCTGCATTCCCGCCAGCTACGTGAAGCAGGCGGCGGAGTACGTGGACGGCAAGATCGCCGTGTGCACCGTCATCGGCTTCCCCAACGGCTACGACACCACCGCCGCCAAGTGCTTCGAGGCCGCCGACGCCGTGAAGAACGGCGCGGCCGAGATCGACATGGTCGTCAACATCGGCTGGGTGAAGGACGGCCTGTACGATCAGGTGCTGGACGAGATCAAACAGGTGAAGGCCGCCTGTAACGGCAAGCTGCTGAAGGTCATCATCGAGACCTGCATGCTGACCGATGCCGAGAAGATCGAGATGTGCCGCGTGGTCAGCGAGTCCGGCGCGGACTACATCAAGACCTCCACCGGCTTCGGCGGCGGCGGAGCCACCCGTGAGGACGTGGCGCTGTTCAAGGCCCACGTGGCCCCTCACGTGAAGATCAAGGCAGCCGGCGGTATTGCCAATCTGCAGGACGCCGAGGACTTCGTGAAGCTGGGCGCCGACCGTCTGGGCACCAGCCGTATCGTCAAGGCCGTGAAGGCCATGGAACAGAAATAAGGAGGAACCACTATGCCTACCCCCCATAATAACGCCGTCAAGGGCGATTTTGCCAAAACCGTTCTCATGCCCGGCGACCCCCTGCGGGCCAAATTCATCGCCGAGACCTTCCTGACCGACCCCAAGCTGGTGAACAACGTCCGCGGCGTGCAGGGCTACACCGGCACCTACAAGGGCGTTCCCGTTTCCGTTATGGCCAGCGGCATGGGCATGCCCTCCATCGGCATCTATTCCTATGAGCTGTACACCCAGTACGACGTAGAGAACATCATCCGCGTGGGCAGCGCCGGCGCCATGCGTGCCGATTTGGAGCTGGGCAGCGTGGTGGCCGGACAGGGCGCCTGCACCAACTCCAGCTTCGCCGACCAGTACGAGCTGGGCGGCAGCTTCGCACCCATCTGCGACTTCGATCTGCTGATGGCGGCCGTGGACGCTGCCCGTGAGCTGGGCGTGAAGATGCCCGTGGGCAACCTGTACTCCTCCGATACCTTCTATGACGCCGCCGGCCGCAACATGCGCTATGCCAAGATGGGCGTCATGGCGGTGGAGATGGAGGCCGCCGCCCTGTACTGCACCGCCGCCTACACCGGCAAGCGGGCGCTGGCCATCTGCTCCATCTCCGACAATCTTATCACCGGCGAAGAATTGTCCGCCGACGAGCGACAGACCACCTTCACCAACATGATGAAGATCGCGCTGGAGATCGCTGCTAAAATGGACAAACAGTGAATTTTCTGTGACAAGCGGGCTTTTGTGCGCAGTTTGCGCACAAAAGCCCGCTTCTTGCGGAATGTGCTAAAATAAGGCTTGCTTTTACCGTAAGCACCTGTTAGAATAACGGTGTATGGCGGTCAAGCCATGCGAAATCACTCCTGCCCAACAGGCGGGAGAACTATGAAGAAAGGTAGATTAAGCACATGAAAAAGTTTCTTGCTCTGATTCTGGCTCTGGTCATGGCGCTGTCCCTGGTCGCTTGCGGCGGCGGCAACACCAACACTGACGACAACCAGAACACCGATGGCAACGACAACCCCGATGCCACCACCTACAAGGTCGCTATGATCACCGACTACGGCGATATCACCGACCAGTCCTTCAACCAGACCACCTACGAGGCCTGCAAGGAGTACTGCGAGGCCGGCGGCCTGGAGTTCAAGTACTTCAAGCCCGTGGGCGACAACACCGCTGACCGTGTCGCCATGATCGAGAGCGCCATTGACGAGGGCTTCAACATCATCGTGATGCCCGGCTACGCCTTCGGCGGCGCTATCGTCGAGGCTGCTCCCAAGTACAAGGATGTCAAGTTCGTGGCTCTGGACGTCTCCAAGGGCGACTATCTGGAAGCTGGTGTCGGCGCTGCCGGCGAGACCTATGACTACGAACCCGACAACTGGGATCTGGCCAAGTACGCTGACCTGAGCAACGTCTATACCATGATCTATCAGGAAGAGCTGTGCGGCTACATGGCTGGTTACGCCACCGTGAAGATGGGCTACACCAAGCTGGGCTATGCCGGTGGTATGGCTGTTCCCGCCGTTATCCGCTATGGTTACGGCTTCGTGCAGGGTGCTAACGCTGCCGCCAAGGAGCTGGGCGCCACTGTCGAGATGAAGTACATCTACACCAACACCTTCTCCCCCGATGCCAGCATCACCGCTGCCATGGATACCTGGTACGCTGACGGCACTCAGGTCGTGTTCGCCTGCGGCGGCGGCATCTATGTCTCCATCGCTGAGGCCGCCAAGAAGGCCAACGCCAAGATCGTCGGCGTCGACGTCGACCAGGCTCCCATCATTGACGCTCTGGCCAACGAGGATACCACCATCACCTCCGCTATGAAGGGTCTGGCCTCCTCCACCAAGGCTGCTCTGAAGGGCATCATCGAGGACGGCAAGTGGGACGAGCTGGCTGGCAAGATCGACAATCTGGGTCTGGTCTCCGGCACTGATATGGACGCCAACTATGTCGGTATCCCCACCGGTGACGGCACCGCTTGGTGCGACACCTTCACCACCGACGATTACGCCGCTCTGGTGGCCTCCCTGTTCGATGGCACCATCGTTGTTGACAACGACACCAAGAAGGCTCCCGCTGACTTCGCCACCGACATCACTCTGACCGATCTGGGCACCCTGAACTAACAGAGCTCCCCGTCGTACAGACGCGATACAGGCTATTAAGCTATAAAAAGTACGCGGCCTAAGGCTGCGTACTTTTTTTGCATGTTTCCCAAAAATACTTTGCTTTACGCCGTCCGTTATAGTATACTATATATGTTAATCTGTGGTTTCCGTCCCCGCACACAGCGAAACGCGGCGGGCCATAAAAACGGAAGGAGGGCGAAACACTTGGAATCACCGTATGCCATTGAAATGCTGAACATCACCAAACGGTTCCCCGGTATTATCGCCAACGACAACATCACCCTGCAATTGAAAAAGGGCGAGATCCACGCCCTGCTGGGCGAAAACGGCGCGGGCAAATCCACGCTGATGAGTGTTCTGTTCGGCCTGTACCAGCCGGAGGAGGGCGTCATCAAAAAGGACGGTCAGGTGGTGTCCATCAAGGATCCCAACGACGCCAACGCCCTGGGCATCGGCATGGTGCACCAGCACTTCAAGCTGGTGGAATGCTTCTCGGTGCTGGACAACATCATCATGGGCGCCGAGCCTACGAAATACGGCTTTCTGCAGAAGAAGGACGCCCGCGAAAAGGTGCTGGCCCTCAGCGAGAAGTATGGTCTGCACGTGGATCCCGACGCACTGATCGAGGATATCACCGTGGGTATGCAGCAGCGCACCGAGATTCTGAAGATGCTCTACCGGGACAACGAGATCCTGATCTTCGACGAACCCACCGCCGTGCTGACCCCTCAGGAGATCGACGAGCTGATGGAGATCATGAAGAATCTGGCGGCCGAGGGCAAGTCCATTCTCTTCATCTCTCATAAGCTCAACGAGATCATGGCCGTGGCTGACCGCTGCACCGTCTTGCGCAAGGGCAAGTACATCGGCACTGTGGAAACGAAAAACACCACCGCCGAGGAGCTGTCCGCCATGATGGTGGGCCGCAATGTCAGCTTCCACGTGGACAAAAAGCCCTGCCAGCCCGGCGACGTGGTGCTGGATGTAGAGCACATGACCGTAGCCAGCAAGATCCACAAGAACAACGCCGTCAAGGACGTGTCCCTGAAGGTGCGCCGGGGCGAGATCGTCTGTCTCGCCGGTATCGACGGCAACGGCCAGACGGAGTTCGTCTACGGTCTGACCGGTCTGGAGCCGCTGGTAAGCGGCAAGATCAGCCTGTGCGGCAAGGATATTACCCATGCCAGCATCCGTCACCGCAACACCATGGGCATGTCCCACATTCCGGAGGATCGCCACAAGCACGGTCTGGTGCTGGATTATACGTTGGAGGACAATCTGGTGCTCCAGCGGTATTTCGAGCCGGAATTCACCAGTAAGGCGGGCTTCCTGCGCCGGGACAACATCCGCAAGTACGCGGAAAAGCTCATCGAGCAGTACGACGTTCGCAGCGGCCAGGGCCCCATCACCGTGGCCCGCAGCATGTCTGGCGGCAACCAGCAGAAGGCCATCGTGGCCCGTGAGATCGACAAGGATCCCGAGCTGCTGGTGGCTGTCCAGCCCACCCGCGGCCTGGACGTAGGCGCTATCGAGTATATCCACAAGCAGCTGGTGGCCCAGCGTGACGCGGGCAAGGCTGTGCTGCTGGTATCTCTGGAGCTGGATGAGGTCATGGACGTGCCCGACCGCATCCTCGTCATGTACGAGGGTGAGATCGTGGGCGAGCTTGACCCGAAAAAGACCACTCAGGAGGAGCTGGGCCTTTACATGGCAGGCGCCAAGAGAGATGAGGTGAAGGCATGAAAAAGAGTCTCCTGAAAAATAACGGCGTGCAGTCGCTGATCGCGTCGCTGTTGTGCATCGTGCTGGGTATGCTGATCGGCTATATCGTGCTGCTGTTCATCAACCCCACCGGTGCGGGCGAAGCCATCGTCACTGTCATGAAAAACTTCCTCAACTATAACCGTGCCGATACCCAATTGAAATATCTGGGCAACACGCTGGTCAAGACCGCACCGCTGCTGATGTGCGCCCTGTCCATTCTGTTTGCCTACAAGGTGGGCCTGTTCAACATTGGCGCCTCCGGTCAGTACACCGCCGGTGCCTGCGCCGCTCTGTACGCAGCGCTGCAATGGCACTGGAGCTGGCTGCCCTGTATGCTGCTGGCCATCGCCGCCGGCTGCGTCATGGGCGCCATTGTGGGTCTGCTGAAGGCCTACTGCAACGTCAACGAGGTCATCAGCGGCATCATGCTGAACTGGATCATGCTGTATACCGCCAATATGATCCTGGCTAACGTCAAGGAACCTACCAGTCCCTACACGATCCAGATGCGCAGCTTCGGCTCCGCCGCTGTGCTGCCCACACTGGGCTTGGACAAGCTGTTCAACGACAATACTTACGTGACGTTGGCCATCCCTCTGGCCATTATTCTGGCCATTGTGGTGGACGTGGTACTGAACAAGACCCGCTTCGGCTACGAGCTGCGGGCCACCGGCAACAACAAGTTTGCCGCCAAGTACTGCGGCATGGCGGAAAAGCGCAACATCATCCTGACGCTGGTGATCGCCGGCGCACTGTCCGGCCTGGGCGCCTCTCTGCTGTACCAGAGCGGCTATGAGCAGTGGCAGGTAACGGCTTCCTCTGTGCCCGCTATGGGCTTCAACGGCATCGCCGCCACGTTCCTAGGCGGTCTGAACCCCATCGGCACCATCTTCGCCTCTTTCTTCATCCAGCATATCACCTCCGGCGGCGCGTATGTGGACAAGACCATTTACTGCTCTCAGATCTCTGATCTGATCTCCGCCATTATCATCTACCTGTGCGGCTTCGTGCTGTTCATGAAATACGCCATGAACACCGCCATTGCCAAGCGTGAAGAAAAGGCCGCTCTGGCGGCCAGGGCAGCAGAGGAAATCTCTGCCAAACAGGAAGGAGGCGATCAGTAATGGTACTGCTGCTGCAATATACGCTGATCTTCGCTTCCGTGCTGATGCTAGTAGCACTGGGCGGCTGCTTCTCCGAGCATTCCGGCGTCATCAATCTGGGCCTTGAGGGCATCATGGTCATCGGCGCCCTGGGCGGTGCGCTGGCTATGCGGTACATGTCCAGTCTGCCCCCGTTCCTGATGGTGGTCGTGGTACTCTTGTGCGCCATTGCCGCCGGTGTCGTCTACTCCAGTCTGCTGGCGGTAGCCTGCATCAACTTTAAGGCGGATCAGACCATTGTCGGCACGGCCCTGAACCTGCTGGGTACGGCAGGCGCTACCGTTATTGTTAAGGCCATCAACACCGCCGCCAACCCTGACGACGTGTCCTCCGCCATCCAGTATGTGGAGCAGAAAAAAGCCTTTATTGCCCGCTGGGGTGATTTTGAGTTTAACTGGTTCATGGTCATTGCCGTGGTGATCCTTGTGGCGGCCTATGTGCTGCTGTACAAGACCCGCTTCGGCCTGCGGCTGATGGCCTGTGGTGAGCATCCTCAGGCAGCGGACTCCGTGGGCATCAACGTGTATAAGATGCGCTGGGCCGGCGTGCTGATCTCCGGTATGCTGGGCGGTCTGGGCGGCATCTGCTACATTCTGGCCGGCGTCAGCGAGTGGCGTTTTGAAACCGGCGTGGCCGGCTTCGGCTTCCTTGCGCTGGCGGTCATGATCTTTGGTCAGTGGAAGCCCACCCGCATTGCGCTGGCGGCGCTGCTGTTCGGCGGCTTCCGCGCTCTGTCCAATGTCTATTTCGGCTTCGATTTCCTGATGGCCATGAATATCCCCGGCCCCATCTACAACATGATGCCCTACATCATTTCGCTGGTGGTGCTGGCCTTCACCTCCAAAAAGTCCCGCGCCCCCAAGGCGGAGGGTATCCCCTACGACAAGGGCCAGCGGTAATTTGATTTTTCCAAATAAACAGGACACGGAAATTTCCGTGTCCTGTTTTTCTTTTTCTGTAAAAAGAGTTTCGCGCTTCCGAGCGCGACCTACTTTTGTCAACAGTGACAAAAGTAGGCAAAAACACCGGAAGGAACCTCCGGTTCCTTCACCTCCGGGCGCGCTATACTGCATACAGAATTGTAGGCGCTTCCCACACGTTCACGCAAAATCTTATGATTTTGTTTCGTTAAAGGGATCGTCTCTGCTCCTGCGCCGCTGCCGCTAATTATTGCACCGAACAACGCTTCTGCTTCTACCGTTGAGAAGGTGAGCGGCAGCGGCGCAAGAAGAAAGTCGATGCGTCATACATAACATTATTTACTGTGTGCTGTGAACGCGCGGTATAAGGCCGTAAATTTGTAATATGGTATAGCGTGCGCGGATTCTTAAACCGCAGGTTTAAGTGGCGTTTTGGGGTACTTTTGCCGCCACGGGCAAAAGTACCTCGCGCCGGAGCGCGAAACTCCCCTTATCCCCGCAAGAACATAAAAAAGGACGGCTTACGCCGTCCTCTTTGCTCAATCATCGTATCTGTCCGTTTCCTCGAATAATATACTTATACGTGCTCAGCTCGTCCAGCCCCATGGGGCCGCGGGCGTGAAGCTTCTGGGTGGAAATGCCCATCTCGCAGCCCAGCCCGAACTCGCCGCCGTCGGTAAACCGGGTGGACACGTTCACATACGCCGCCGCGCTGTCCGTCTCGTTGACGAACCGCTCCGCGCTGACCGGATCCTCCGTGACGATGCATTCGCTGTGACCGGTGGAGTGCGCCAGTATGTGGGCGATGGCCTCGTCCACGCTGTCCACCACCTTGACCGCCAGAATGTAGTCCAGAAACTCCGTGTCAAAGTCCCGCTCTCCCGCGGGCGTACCGGGGATGATGGCCGCTGCCCGCTCGTCCAGCCGCAGCTCCACGGGAACCTGTCCCAGCGCCGCCCGGTCGTCCACCACAGCAGTTTTCAGCATGGGCAGGAATTTCTCCGCCACGGCGCTGTGTACCAGCAGCACCTCCTCGGCGTTGCACACCGAGGGACGGCTGGTCTTGGCGTTCACCACGATCCGCAGCGCCATGTCCAGATCGGCGGACGCGTCCACATACACGTGGCAGATACCGGTGCCCGTCTCGATGCAGGGCACGGTGGCGTTCTCCACGCAGGTGCGGATCAGTCCCGCGCCGCCCCGGGGGATCAGCAGATCCACCAGCCCCTTGGCGGTCATGATATCAGCGGCACTCTGGTGGCTGATATCCTCGGTAATGTTGATGATATCGGCGTCGCCGCCTGCGGCGGTGATGCCCTCCTTCAGCGCCTTCACGATAGCGTGAGCGGAGCGGTAGGCCTCCTTGCCGCACCGCAGCATGCACACGTTGCCGCTTTTCAGCGTCAGCCCCGCCGCGTCGGAGGTGACGTTGGGGCGGCTCTCGTAGATGATGGCCACCAATCCCAGCGGCACCTGTTTCTTATAGATGGTCATACCGTTGGGCCGGTGTACCTCCGAGAGAATGCGTCCCGTGTGATCCGGCAGCGCCGCGATGGCCCGAACGCCCTCCGCCATAGCGGCAAGGCGCTTCTCGTCCAGATACAGCCGATCCAGCATCACGTCGGAGATATGGCCCCGTGCCGCCTCCATGTCCGCCCGGTTCTCCACCAGAATGACGGCGCGGTTCCGCTCCAGGCTGTCGGCCATAGCCAGCAGCAGGGCGTTTTTCGTCTCGGCGGAGGCGTTGTTGATGTGCTTCCACGCGGCCTTGGTCTTTTTCAGAATGTCGATGGTGGTCATTTATGCGCCCTCCCTTGCCAGAAAACGGGTGCCCACAGGCTTCCCCGCCACAATGTCATACAAAAGCTCCGGCCGCTGCCCGTTGGCAATGACCATTTCGCAGCCTGCCGCCGTGACAATCTGGGCGGCGTGAAGCTTGGTGGCCATGCCGCCGGTGCCCAGCGCGCTGCCGCTGCCGCCGCCCAGCGCCAGAATATGGTCGTCGATGGCGGGCACGGTGCTGATAAGCTTGGCGTCCGGATTCTTGTGGGGATCGCTGTCATACAGCCCGTCGATATCGCTCAGCAGGATCAGCAGCTCCGCACCCACCGCCGCCGCCACAATAGCGGACAGGGTGTCATTCTCGCCGATGGTATTTTCCACGCCGATCTCGTCGGTGGCCACGGCGTCGTTCTCGTTAATGACCGGCAGCGCGCCCAGCTCCAGCAGCCGGAAAATGGTGTTGCGCATGTTGCGGCTGCGGTGCTCGTTCTTCACGTCCTCGCCGGTCAGCAGCACCTGCGCCACGGTGTGGCTGTACTCGTTGAACAGCTTGTCGTAGGTGTACATCAGCTCGCACTGACCCACGGCGGCGGCGGCCTGCTTGGTAGGCATGTCCTTGGGCCGTCCCGGCAGGTTCAACTTGCCCACGCCCATGCCGATGGCGCCGGAGGACACCAGAATGATCTCGTGCCCCGCGTTTTTCAGGTCGCTGAGCACCTTGCACAGCGTCTCCATCCGCTGGATGTTCAGCCGCCCTGTGGCGTGAGCCAGCGTAGAGGTGCCGACCTTTACGGTAATTCGCATGATATCCCTCCTTCGGGATCGTATTTGTCCCCTATTATAGCGCCTTGCGGCGGGATTTGCACGTCTTTTTTTCGTTAAAACAGAAAACGGCACACCGCCAACGCCAAAAGGGCGGAAACCACGGCCTGAAGCGCCTTTGCCAGCAGATAGCGCCCCAGGGAAAGCTCCGTCTCCTCCAGCACTGCCGCCGTCTGACAGTGCACTGACACGCCGCCCCAGCCCAGCAGCGCCGCCGCCATGCAGAACCCGGCGGCGTCATTTTTCAGGGCGGTGACGCCGCCGGTCAGCTCCAGCAGTCCCATCGCCAGCGGCGGCAGCCCCGGCCATAGCTGCCGCAAAAGCGCCGCCAGCGCCAGAAAAAAGATAACGAACGCACAGACGTTTACCGTAACAAGCGTGGCATTTCGCGTAACGGAAACGAAAATTGAGGGCAAAAACGGTACATTATCGGCGGTTATCGGTACAATAAAGGGCCTTTTTCCCCCGCTATTCCCTCCGGTTGCCCTTTCACCGAATGCGCCCAGCAGTCCGCCTGCCGCCAGCGCCGCCAGAAGATGGATGCCGTACAGCGCCCACCCCACCCGCTGGCTGCCGAACACCCCCGCCCCGGCGATGGACAGGATGAAGGACGGCCCGGCGTTGTTGCAGTACAGCAGCAGTGCTTCCGCCTGCCGCCGGGAGATCGTCCCAGCCCGGTACAGCTCCCCCACGGTGCGCCCGCCCACCGGATAGCCGCCGACCGCGCCCAGCAGAAACACGGCGGCGTTCAGCGGCAGACGCAGCTGCCGCAGGAGCGAGAAAAATCCGCAGGCGACGGCGAAGGACACCGTGACAAAAAACGGAAACAGCGACGGGATCACCGACCGGCCGCACAGGGCGATCCCCTGCCGCACCGCCTCCCCCACCGGGCCGTTGTGGCGCAAAAGGCCCGCCATCAACGCCAGCAGGCCAACAGCCAGCAGCGCTTTTCGGATCGCTTTTCCCATTTTCATCACCTCGGAAAAGCCTATGCGGCCTGTGGGGCCGTCATGCCGGACAGGCAAGTTTTCCGCCGCCGGCGCATACAGTACCAGCGAGGTGACGGCTATGGGAGAAACGCTGCGCAAACGCTTGGCGCAAAAAACGCTGGAGGCGGCCGACCGGCTGGATCTGCCGTCGGTGCTGGCGCCGGACATTCCCCGGATGGAGCTGCTGGGGAACCACGCCTTCTATATGGATCGCCACCGGGGCGTGCTGGGGTACTCCACCGAGGCGGTGGACATCAACGGCGGATCGGTGGTGGTACGGATCACGGGGCGAAGCCTGCAATTACAGGCCATGACCGATCAGGAGCTGCGGATCGACGGGATCATTGAAAAAATCGAGCTGGTGGAGTAGCTATGTACGCGAAAGTATGGAATTATCTGCGGGGCAGCGTGCTGTTCCAGTGTGAAAGCCCGGCGCCGGAGCGGGTGCTGAACCTGTGCGGCGTGTACGGCATCCCCTTCTGGGACGTGCAGTGGGAGACGGCGGAGCGCTTCACCCTGCGCACCACCCGGCAGGGTGCGGCGGCGCTGGAGGACGCGGCGGCGGAATGCGGCGCGGAACTGCGGCGGATGGAGGAGTGGGGCGCGCCGACGGCCCTGCGGCGGATGCGGCGGCGGTACGTGCTGTGGGGCGCACTGGCGGCGGTGCTGGCACTGCTCTGGTACGGCAACACCTTTATCTGGGACTTTCAGGTGACGGGCAACGACACGGTGCCCACGGAGAAAATCCTGCGGGCACTGGAGAACAGCGGCGTCACCACCGGCACCCGGTCGCTGAGCTTCGATCAGGAGGAGCTGCGGAACCACGTGCTGCTGGAACTGGGGGATATCTCATGGCTGTCGGTAAATGTCAAGGGCTGCACCGCCCATGTGCAGGTGGTGGAGCGAAAGCGTCCGCCGGAGATCGTGGATCGCAGCGCCCGCACCAACGTGGTGGCAGCGCGGGATGGTCTGGTGACAAGGGTGGAGGCGCTGGACGGCAAAGCTCTGGTGATGGCCGGTTCCACCGTGACAAAGGGACAACTGCTGATCTCCGGCGTGGCGGATTCCAAATTCGGCGTGGTGCGGTTCATGCAGGGCCGGGGCCGCGTTTACGCCCGCACATGGTATGAGCTGTCCGTCCGCGTACCCATGACGGCGGTGGAAAAGAGCGGCGAGGGCAAAACCACCACCCGCGTGGCGCTGGACGTGGGAAAACAGCGGATAAAAATCTACGGAAAGGGTAGCATGTTGGGGGCCGGTTGTGATAAAATAGTAACGTATCATCCGCTGACACTGCCCTTTGGGCTGCGGCTGCCCCTGACGCTGGCAGTGGAGACCACCACGGCCTACGACACCCAGTCCGCCGACCGCACCGCCGCGCAGGCCCGTGCCGAGGGTGAGGCGCAGCTGCTGCGGCAGCTGGACGACATGCTGACCGAGGGCGGCACGGTGACGTCCACCCGGTTTTCCACTGCCCAACAGGGAGATATGCTGCTGGTGACGCTGGCGGCGGAGTGCTATGAGGAGATCGGCGTCAGCGTGGCGGTGGAGGTAGAGTGAGGTTTCGCGCCTGCGGCGCGAGGGAATGTTTCACCCTGCGGGGCGACCTACTTTTGCCAACAGTGGCAAAAGTAGGCAAAAACACCGGAAGGAACCTCCGGTTCCTTCACTTCCGGGCGCGCTATAATGTGTACAAAATTGTCAGTGTCTGCCGCACGATCACAGGGGATTGCCTTTTTCGATTCGTAAAAGGATCGTCTCTGCACCAGCGCCGCTGATGCGGTGCGGAAAAGTCATTTTTGTATTCACCGTGCGGTGGGGTGAGGGCACCCCACCCTACACAATTCTACCGTAACCGTTTCGTAGGGCGGCCTGCCCTCAGGCCGCCACGTACAGCGCTTCAATTTCTACCGTTGATAAAGTTAGCGGCAGCGGTGCAAGAGGGACAGACGATTCGTCATAGGGAATGATTTCAACAAACTCCCGCGAACGCGTGGCATGGAGTCACGATTCTGCAAAAGAAACAGCGCGCAGGAAGTCTTGAAGCCTGGGTTTTAAGCGGCCCTTTTGGGGAGCGATCCGAGCGCTGCCAGTGGCAGATGAAGCGAGGTGAGCGAGTGGCAGCGGTCAAAATTTCAAGCGTTTGCCGTAAGGCAGCGTAGAAATTTTGGGCACCGCAACAGGACACTTTTGGGGCCAGGGCCAAAAGTGTCCCGTGCCCGAGGGCACGGAATACCCCTCGCGCCGAGGCGCGAAACATTCCCACACCGGCTCATCGATATTCATGAAAAACGGCCGTCGAAAGACGGCCGTTTTTCATTATTTGTGGCTGCAATGGCCGCCGCAGTGTGAGCAGTTGCCAGTGCAGCTGGCGGAGCAGAGGCTCTTGCCCTGCTTTTTATTTTTAATGAGGGAATGGACAATGGAAGTGACAATGGCGATCAGAACAAGACAAATCAAAATATCAGCCATGGCAAGTGCGCTCCTTTCTCAGAATAAATAAGGGATTGTGTACGGGGAAATTACATCTTCACGCTCAGCTTGGTAGCGTCCTTGTAGGGACGGAACAGCATGTACAGCAGACCGGCCAGAACGATGACGGCCACGATGGTGCCGATGATGCTGCCGGCGCCCACAGCCCAACCGCCGAACTGGTTGATCATCAGGGCGATCAGGTAAGCGAAGCCGCACTGATAGCCGATGGCGAACCACGTCCACTTGGCGTTGTTCATCTCACGCTTGATAGCACCGATGGCCGCGAAGCAAGGAGCGCACAGCAGGTTGAACACCAGGAAGGAGTAGCCGCTGATACCGGTGAAGGCAGCACCGATGGCGTCATAGACAGTGCCTTCGCCGCCGCCGTACAGAACGCCCAGCGTACCGACGATGTTCTCCTTTGCCACCAGACCGGTGATGGAGGCCACGGTAGCCTGCCAGTTGCCCCAGCCCAAGGGTGCGAAGATCCATGCGATCGCGTTGCCGATCTTGGCAAGGATCGAGGAACCGATCTGATCCTCCTCCAGCATGCCGAAGCTGCCGTCCAGCCAGCCGAAGCGGGAGGTGAACCATACGAAGATGGTGGACAGCAGGATGATGGTACCGGCCTTCTTGATGAAGCTCCAGCCGCGCTCCCACATGCTGCGCAGCACGTTGCCCAGCGTGGGCCAGTGGTAAGCGGGCAGTTCCATAACGAAGGGAGCGGGGTCGCCGGCGAACATCTTGGTCTTCTTCAGAATGATACCGGAGACGATGATAGCGGCCATGCCGATGAAGTAGGCAGAGGTGGAGACCCATGCGCTGCCGCCGAACAGGGCGCCGGCGATCATGCCGATGAAGGGAACCTTTGCGCCGCAGGGGATGAAGGTGGTGGTCATGATGGTCATACGGCGGTCACGCTCATTCTCGATGGTACGGGACGCCATAACGCCGGGGATACCGCAGCCGGTACCGATCAGCATGGGGATGAAGGACTTACCGGACAGACCGAACTTGCGGAAGATACGATCCAGAACGAAGGCGATACGGGCCATGTAGCCGCAGGCCTCCAGGAAGGCCAGCATCAGGAACAGCACCAGCATCTGGGGAACGAAGCCCAGCACCGCGCCGACACCGGCCACGATACCGTCAAGGATCAGGCCGCTGAGCCACTCGGACGTACCAGCGGCTTCCAGACCGTTGCCGATCAGAACAGGGATACCGGGAACCCAAACGCCGTAGTCAGCGGGATCCGGCTCGTCGCCGATCTCGTCCAGCGTGGCCTTGGCTTCCTCATAGTCAGCCAGCGTGGCGGTCTCGGTCTCGATGGCCAGCGTCTCCTCGTCCTCCACGTCATAGGTGAAGGTGCCGTCGGCGGCCAGCTGGCCGTTCTCTTCGATGTAGGCGTCATAGCCGTCCACGATCAGGGAGGCCTCGCCATAGGCGTCGGCCACCTCGGTATACTCGGCGGTGCCGATGCCGAACAGGTGCCAGCCATCGCCGAACACACCGTCGTTGGCCCAGTCGGTAGCGGGTGCGCCCACGCCTACCATAGCGATCCAGTAGACCAGGAACATAACGATGGCAAAGATGGGCAGCCCCAGCCAGCGGTTGGTGACGATGCGGTCGATCTTATCAGAGGTAGACAGCGCACCCTTGTTCTTCTTCTTATAGCAGCTCTTGATGACCTCGGCGATGTAGACGTAGCGCTCGTTGGTGATGATGGACTCGGCGTCGTCATCCAGCTCCTTCTCGGCGGCCTTGATATCGGTCTCGATGTGGGTCATGGTCTCGGCGGGGATGCTCAGCTTGGCCAGCACCTTGTCGTCGCGCTCAAAGATCTTGATGGCGTACCAGCGCTGCTGCTCCTCGGGCATGCTGTGGACAGCAGCCTCCTCGATGTGGGCGATGGCGTGCTCCACGGGGCCGGAGAAGGTGTGCATGGGAACGGTCTTGGCGCTCTTGGCGGCGGTGATGGCAGCCTCGGCGGCCTCCATAACGCCGGTGCCCTTCAGGGCGGAGATCTCCACGATCTGGCAGCCCAGCTGGCGGGACAGCTCGGGCACGTTAATCTGGTCGCCGTTCTTCTTGACGATATCCATCATGTTGATGGCGATGACAACGGGGATACCCAGCTCGGTCAGCTGCGTGGTCAGGTACAGGTTACGCTCCAGGTTCGTACCATCGATGATGTTCAGGATGGCGTCGGGACGCTGGTCGATCAGGTAGTTACGGGCCACCACTTCCTCCAGCGTGTAGGGGGACAGGGAGTAAATACCGGGCAAGTCCATGATGGTCACGTCGTCGTGCTTCTTCAGCTTGCCTTCCTTCTTCTCCACCGTAACGCCGGGCCAGTTGCCCACGAACTGGTTGGAGCCGGTCAACGCATTGAACAGCGTGGTTTTACCGGAGTTCGGGTTGCCCGCAAGGGCAATTTTAATTTGCTTTTCCATATACGCTCCTTTCGGATAGCTGACGCTAACCGTCACACAAAATTTTTTACTCGACCTCGATCATTTCGGTATCGGCCTTGCGCAGAGACAGCTCATAGCCGCGCACCGTGACCTCCATGGGATCGCCCAGAGGGGCTACCTTGCGGATGTACACCTCGGTACCACGGGTGATACCCATGTCCATGATGCGGCGCTTGACGGGGCCTTCGCCGTGGAGCTTGACGACCTTCACGGTCTGGCCGATCTTGGCCTCTTTCAACGTTTTCATACGTCTCCTCCTTATCACACGATATTTATATAAAATTCAAAAAATAAAGACGCAGTAAAGCTTCGCAGCCTCGCAGAGTTCGCCGCTCGCAAGCGGCGAAAAATTCAAATCATTTTTCTGACGACATGTGCGTCAGAAAAATACTTCTCAGCCGCCAGTGTGTCCGAAGGACGCGCGCAGCGGCTGCATCCTCTTGGCAGAAAAATCGTCAGATTTTTCGTCAGTTAAGCTTACACCATGATCTTCCGTGCCATTTCCTCGCTGATAGCCACGCGGGATTCCTTGACCTTGACGATCACGTTGCCGCCCAAGGAGCTGATAAGTGTTACCTCGCCGCCCGCTACAAAGCCCAGATTTTCCAGATGCCTGCGCACCTCGTCATTTCCGCCCACATGGTGGATGATCTGTTCCTCTCCCACGTTGGCCAATGTCAACGGCATCATACGCTTCCCTTCTTTCTGTCGGAGCTTTCTATTAGCATGAGCTAACCTTCCCGTCAAAAAAATAGTTAGCCCTTTCTAACCACGCCAATATTATAGTTAGCGTGAGCTAATTTGTCAACAGAAAATTTACATTTTTTTGTCGAAAAAAGGATTTCATCCACTTGCCCACCGTCCGCCGCGCTGCGGAGACTTATATTTGTGCATTTTCTACGACGCAGCAACGAAAAAAGAGGAGGAACTACGTCCTCCCCTCTCAGCTTGTCAAAAAAGTTCCACATGGAACTTTTTTGACCGCGCTTTCCGCCGAGCATTTTGAACTCGTTCAAAATGCTATCTTCCGAAAACCTTGCTATAGCAAGGTTTTCGGCGGCGGTTTATTTTACCTGAGGCGGGCCTTGCCCCCTCAAACTCCCCCGCTGCTCACTTATCGAAACGTACAGCATAGTTTTTCGACAGACTGAGGGGAGGAACTACGTCCTCCCCTCTCCTTATATTATATCCAGCGCTCCAGCGTGACGGACAGCCGTCCCTTGCGGGTGGTGCCGCCCACCTGTGCCAGCGCCGCCTTGCCCAGTCCCCGCACGGCGATGCGGTCGCCCTGCTGTAATTGCCGGTCGCCCTTGAGACACACCAGATCGTTGACGGCTACCCTTCCGGCGGCGATCAGCTGTCCGGCAGGCCCTCGCGCCAGCGAAAAGGCCGACCCCACCAGACAGTCCAGCCGCAGCGAGGGCACCGTGTCCCTGATCTCCCGCTTTTCCACCGCCGGGCGCTGCACCTCCGCCAGCGGGATCACCGACAGGTGCAGCTTCGTCCGGCCCGCGCTGTCCCACTGCTCCAGCAGGTAGGGCAAGATCTGCCGCGTCACCAGAATGTCGCACTGTCCGGCAGAGACATAGATATCCCCCACCGTTTCCCGCTTGATGCCCGCACCCATAAGGCCGCCCAGAAAATCCCGGTGGGTCAGTGCGTCCTTCTCATAGTACACGGCCCGCACGGCAGCCGCCGGGCCGTCCTCCGAGGTCAGATAGTCCTCCGGCAGATACTCCGGCACGTAGCAGGCCATGCAGCGCTCCGCCCCGTCGCAGCCGCCGAAAAACACCAGCGGCACATGGGGCAGCAGCTTCTTCACCATGGCCTGCTCACGGGGCGAGAGAAACGCCGTGCAGCTGAAGATCTCCCGCTCCGCCCCGTGGTTCAGCTTATCGTAGAGCCGGGCCAGCAGCAGCCGGTCCTCCTCCGTCTCCGCCGCCGCGGCGATGCAGCGCTGTTTGTCCATACCATGCTCCTCCCCTGTTTTCTTCTGCCGCTATTATAGCCGCCCGTCCCCCTGTCCGTCAAGGCCGTCCCGCCTCCTCCGCGCCGCGAAAAAAATCTGGGACGGGGGCTTGACAAACCGGCGGCCGCTATAATATAACACCGTAATATAACGCCGTTATATGGAGGATTCCTCATGGGAGACACAAACAGCTCCATGCTGGAGCGGATCCACGCCGCCGCACAGGCGGAGTTTTTGAAAAAGGGCTATCAGGGCGCGTCGCTGCGGAACATCGTCAAGACCGCCGGCGTCACCACCGGCGCGATGTACGGCTACTACGACAGCAAGGAAGCGCTGTTCGCCGCGCTGGTGGACGAGTCCTACCGCCACGTGCTGGACACCTACCGGGCCGCCGTGTTCGGCTTCGAGGCGCTGCGTCCCGAGGAGCAGGTGGCCCAGATGGGTGACGTGGGCAAGAACTGCATGCGGGAGCTGTTGACCTACATGGACGCCCGGCGTCCCATCTTTCACCTGATTCTGGAGCGGGCCGAGGGCACTCCCTACGCCGCCCTGATCGACCAGATGGTGACGCTGGAGGTGGAAGCCACGGAGCGCTACACGCAGGTGCTGCGGAGCATGGGCAAGACCGTGCCCGACATCGACCGGCGGCTGGAGCACATGTTGGTGACGGGCATGATGAATGCCTATTGTGAGATCATCATTCACGACATGCCCATCGAGGATGCCCAGCGGTACAGGGAGGAGCTGGGCGACTTCTACACGGCGGGCTGGCTGAAAATTATGGGGCAGTGATGCTCTATAATTCTTCGCCAGCGGTTAGCGGTTACTAACTCAAAGAAAAGAGGTCATTGTATGGAAGCGAAAAAAAAAGCTGGACAAGCGCCCTTTTCGCCTACGCGGAGGGGGAGAAAAGCAGGCTGCTCCTGTCGGTCGTCCTGTCGGTGCTCAGCGTCATGCTGGGGCTGGTGCCCTTCTACTGTATGTACCGGCTCATCTGCCTGATGGCGGCGGGAACGGCCACGGCGGCGCTGGCGGTGAAGTGGTGCCTGCTGGCGCTGGCAGCCTATGCCGCCAAGGTGGTGCTGTTCGGCCTGTCCACCGGCACGTCCCACGCCATGGCGTACACCATTCTGGAGGGACTGCGGCTGCGGCTGGCAGACCGGTTTCTCCACGCGCCGCTGGGCAACGTGGAAAACCACACCATCGGCGAGATCAAGACCATGATGGTGGATAAGATCGAAACGCTGGAGCCGCCGCTGGCCCACATGATCCCGGAGGGTGCGGGCCACGTGGTGCTGCCCGTCGTCAGCATCATCGCCCTGCTGTGCGTGGACTGGCGGCTGGCGCTGGCCAACAGGGACGTCATCACCACACCGGAGGCGGCGCTGGCCGTGATGCTGTCCATCTCCATGGTGGGCTCTTTGGCCAAGCTGGAGGTATTCTCCGAAAACATGCGGCAGGTGAAGTTCACCGTAGAGGGGCTGGAGGAATTTCTGGAGATGCCGGAGCTGTCCGAGCCTGCGGAGCGGGCGGAGATCTCCCACACCGACGTGGCGCTGAGGGACGTTTACTTCTCCTACACCGGCGAGGAAAAGGACGAGGTGCTCCACGGCGTCGACCTGACCCTGCCTGAGGGCAGCTTTACCGCGCTGGTAGGCCCCTCAGGCGGCGGAAAGTCCACCGTAGCCAAGCTGATCGCCCGGTTCTGGGACGTGACCTCCGGTGCCATCACCATCGGCGGCGTCAACGTGAAGGACATGCCCCTGAGCCAGCAGGCCATCTCCGCCCTGACGCGGGGCAAGACCATCATCACCATCGCCCACCGTCTGGCCACCGTCCAGAACGCCGACCAGATCCTTGTGGTGGACGACGGCCGCATCGCCCAGCACGGCACCCACGACCAGCTGGTGAAGCAGGAGGGCCTGTACCGGCGCTTCACCGCCATCCGCCAGCAGGCAGAGGGCTGGCGCATCGCCGCGGAATAAGCCTTTTCATACGCGAAACAGCACCCCGGCGGGGGTGCTGTTTCGCTATATACTCACTTGATCGCCTCACCGAGTACCTGACGCAGCAGGTCTGTCACGCCCTGCCCGGCCTGGATAGTGGCGATCATCAGCAGGTCGCCATCCACCTCCGACCAGTTGAGGTCACATCCCGCGCTGCGGATAAGCTGCGTCAGGAACGCCCGCTGGGGGCGTCCGTTGCCCTCGCGGAAGGGGTGCAGATAGTTGGTCGCGCAGTAGAAGTCAGTGATCTCCTCCACGAATGCGTCATGGGGCAAGCCCTTGAAGTAATTCTGCTCTTTCAGCCGGTCAAAAATCAGCTTGGCCTGCGGTTCGATCTCCTCAGCAGGGCAGAAATCTGTCCCTTTCTTGCTGAGGTTCACCGTGCGGATCTGCCCTGCCCAATCGTACAGGTCAGAGAAAAGAAACCGATGGATCGCCTTGTAGTGGGCAAAATCAAAAACGCCTTCCAGCGGGCATTGTTCCAGCTTGGAGGCGTTGACATAGGTGGCGAGAGCCTCCGCCTCTTGCAGCGCGGCCTCGTCATGGATATGCAGTTTGTTCACCAGCGCCGTTGTGCCGGGGTAGCAGTTGTCCTGAATGGGATCGATGCTGTACGCCATATCATCGTCACCTCTCGGCTGGTTTGGAAAAACGCCGCAGCAGCTCCGCCGTGGTCACCTCGCCCCGCAGCACACGCTGGCACTGCTCCCGCATCTGGGGCGTCACCTGACAGCCCTCCATGCGGACGGAGGCCTCCGCGTTCTTCATGGGAACCGTATATCGCTTGTCAGTGTTCTTGCACATAGAAAAACTCCTCGCGTCATCCGCGAGGAGTCTGGAGCTTGTGGCCGGATTCGAACCGGCGACCTGCTCATTACGAGTGAGCTGCTCTGCCAGCTGAGCCACACAAGCATCCTGATAAGAGTCGGCTCCTCGCCTCGCTCTGTTTTTTCCCACAGGGCAACCACCCTGCAAGCCATGTGGTATCATACCACAAATCCCCGCATCCGTCAACTCTTATTTTTCACAGACCCACAGCGCTGCCGAAGCCGCTATTTTCCCCGCTTTCCCGCCGGGAAATACACAGGGTAATCATTTCCCGGCGGATGAAAGTTTTCCGCCATGATCCCCACTTTTTTCGCGCCGTTTCTTCCCGCTTCGGCAGAATGACCAATCGCCAAAAATTGACTGCTCTCCCGTCTTTCCCTGTTTTTTACGTATTATTTCCACTTTTTTCGACAGGGATTTTCCTTTACATTTGGTTTACATAATTCTGCTCCCCATAACTTCTACAAGGAGTTATCCACACTTTCCACACCTTTTTCCACACGGTGCAAACCTCAGTATTTCCGTCCATTCCCCGCCACTTTTCCTCTTTTTGGAAAACCCGCAAACGCGGTTTGCCGCAGGTTATCCCCCGCCGTTTTGTTTACATAATATTTTTGTCAGGCATTTTCGCCGTCATCACAAATTTCTCCCTTAACGCGCTTGACACCGGAAACCCGCATGGTTGCTTGTATCAAGCCGCAAAGGAAGGGAGACTGCCGTAATATGGCAGTCTCCCTTTACACATATGATCCACTTCAGTCCGCGAACAGCGGGGTGGAGAGATAGCGGTCGCCGGTGTCGGGCAGCAGCGCCACAATGGTCTTGCCCTTGTTCTCCGGGCGCTTTGCCAGCTGGATGGCAGCCCACACGGCAGCGCCGGAGGAGATACCCACCAGTACGCCCTCCTTCTTGCCGATCAGCTTGCCGGTGGCGAAGGCATCCTCGTTCTCCACGGGGATGATCTCGTCATACACCTTGGTGTCCAGCACGTCAGGCACAAAGCCTGCGCCGATGCCCTGGATCTTATGGCTGCCTGCCACACCCTTGCTCAGCACGGGAGAGGCGGCAGGCTCCACGGCCACCACCTTCACGTTGGGATTCTGGCTCTTCAGGTACGCGCCGGTGCCGGTGACGGTGCCGCCGGTGCCGACGCCCGCCACAAAGATATCCGCCTTACCATCGGTGTCCTCCCAGATCTCCGGGCCGGTGGTGGCCTTGTGTACGGCGGGGTTGGCAGGGTTCACGAACTGGCCGGGGATAAAGCTGTTGGGGATCTCCTTGGCCAGCTCGTCGGCCTTGGCGATAGCGCCCTTCATGCCCTTTGCGCCCTCGGTCAGCACCAGCTCCGCGCCGTAAGCCTTCATCAGCTGGCGGCGCTCCACGCTCATGGTCTCCGGCATGACGATGATGATACGGTAGCCGCGGGCGGCGGCCACGGACGCCAGACCGATGCCGGTATTACCGGAGGTGGGCTCGATGATGACGGAATCGGGCTTCAGCAGACCCTTCTGCTCCGCGTCGTCGATCATAGCCTTGGCAATACGATCCTTCACGCTGCCGGCAGGGTTGAAGTATTCCAGCTTGCCCAGCACCTTGGCCTCCAGGCCCTCTTCCTTTTCAATGTGAGTCAGCTCCAGCAGCGGAGTCTTACCGATCAGCTGGTCAGCGGATGTATAGATCTTGCTCATAATTATATTCCTCCTAAATGATGTTGTTGTGATTTGTGTTGTGTGTTTCGGCTTATTGATCACCGCGGCAACATCGGAGGTGCAGGTCGTATTTCACATTAATACCAACCTTTCTTGTAGGTTAGTGTGATTATATCCCCTTCCCCATCGTTTGTCAAGGGCTCTCCGCAAAATTTTACATTGATTTTCCTACTTACCATGTTGTATAATGGGTTTATCCTCAAAAGGAGGGAACGGTATGTTGATTTCAACCAAGGGACGCTACGCGCTGCGGGTCATGATCGACCTGGCCGAACATCAGTCGGACGGTTTTATTCCCCTGAAGGTCATTGCAGAGCGGCAAGAGATCTCGGAAAAATATCTGGAAAACATCATCAAGTTGCTGGTAAAGGCCAAGCTGCTGAACGGCCTGCGGGGCAAAGGCGGCGGCTATCAGCTGACGAAAGCGCCGGAGCAGTACACCGTGGAGAGCATCCTGCGGGTCACGGAGGACTCCATGGCGCCTGTCGCCTGTCTTGAGCCGGGTGCCGAGGCCTGTCCCCGTGCATCGGAATGCCGCACACTCTCCATGTGGCAGGGACTGGACAAGCTGATCACGGAGTACTTTACCAACATCACGCTGGCCGACCTGATGCGCCGCGCACCCGACGGGTATGACTATGTGATATGATTACCATCAATTAACAAAGCCGCAGCGATAAAGGAGGTCGAACGGTATGACAGGGCCAGACCCCAACAGCATTTACCCCAATGAAAACGTCCGGCAGGTGGTTTACATCAAGAATGTAATCACCCGCCCCAATATTGAGGTGGGCGATTATACCTACTATGACGATGTGAACGGCGCAGAACGGTTCGAGGAGCACGTGACACACCACTACGAATTTCTGGGCGACAGGCTTATCATCGGGAAATTCTGCGCCATCGGCAAGGGGATCGAGTTTGTGATGAACGGCGCAAACCACCGGATGAACAGCGTGACGACCTACCCCTTCAACATTATGGGCGGCGGCTGGGAGCGGTTCGCGCCCTCGCTGGAGGAGCTGCCGCTGAAGGGCGATACCATCGTGGGAAACGACGTGTGGATCGGCCAGAACGTGACGGTGATGCCGGGCGTTCACATCGGCGACGGCGCCATCATCGCCGCCAACTCCGTGGTGACAAGGGATATCCCCGCCTATTGTGTGGCGGGCGGCAATCCTTGCCGGGTGATCCGCCGCCGGTTTGACGAGGCTCTGACGGAATACCTCCTGACGCTCCGTTGGTGGGATTGGGACGCGAAAAAAATATTTCGGAACATGGACGCTCTGTGCAGCGGCGATCTGGAAAAGATCAAACACATCAGGGACTGACGGCAATCGTGCCGCGTAGGGGATAGCTGCCGCCGTCTCTTGACAGCGTCAGCTATCTTTGCTACGATAGGGACAAAAGAGTTGTCTCGTTTGCCGCAAGGGAACAGCCGCAGCGATGCGGCTTTCCAAAAAGCAGGCGGTTAGCCGGTTCTAACTGCCGCGTATACGTTTCGGCCGGCGCTGGCCGTGCGGCCTTGCATTAAAATACCCCAACAAAAACGCGCAGCCGACAAAGGAGCCTCACCTATGAAAAGAGCTTATCACACATCCCAATACGCAAAGCCAGGCGAGCAGTACTGCCGGGAGACCTACCCGGATGAAGCCGCGTCGATCCTCCAAAAAGCAGAGGAATACTATCTCGTCTTTCTCAAGGATATGCCCGATCTGGGCAAAAACATGATGGCGAAGAACATGCTGGACTGGTTCACGATCCTCGCCTTCTACGAGGCCAGCGGCCACCGGATGGACGGCGAGACGCTGCTGACCATCAAGCGCCGGGCCGTAGACCGGATGAAATTCCTCGGAAAGCTGGTGGACGGCAACAGGCAACAGTGGCCGTACAAGCTGTTTGAAAAAATGTACCGGAGCTTCATTCGCATGCAGGCGGCGCATCAGGCAAAGGGCGAATGGCGGGACAGCTGGAGGATCCAGCTGAACCCCGGCCACCGCACCGAGGGCTTCTGCTTCCACCTCGTGGGCTGCCCCATCGCCAAGCACGCCAAGGAGCACGGCTACGGCGAGCTGCTGCCCTACCTCTGCAAAACTGACCACTAAGGCAGTACTGAAAAGGCCGTGGATGCGGGGTGTCGTATCCTATATGGGGGGAAAAGCCTACGTCGGTATTTACATCTTCAACAGAGGAGACGATCACATATGGACGAGCAAACGCTTTTAGAGCGCCTGATTGCAGGACGTGTTAACGCGGTGCTGGACGAAGTGCTGACCATTCTGGAGACCGGCGATGGAAAATCGTTTGAGGAAAAAAGGAAGAAATTGATCAACTTCTCAGCGCAAAAATAGAGAAGCCGGAAGCTTCCCGCGATAAGGGCAGCGTACCGAATGTGACGGACACATTCTGGCAGCAAGGCGAGATCACCGTGGCAGAGGGGCTTAAGCCATGTGCTGGAATACCGCTTGGAGTGGCAGACAGATTAGAGCGTAAGATAGAGGACGAATTGAGGAGGGCCTATCATGGATATTCAACGGGCAAAAGAGCTGCTGGAGGTTTTGGCAGATGGCGTCGACCCTTTGACCGGCGAGGTGCTGCCGGATAACCATGTCTGCAACAAGGTCGAGATCGTTCGTGCGCTGCACTGTGCTGTAGAAGAACTGTCCCGCCGACGGAGAAATCCTCTGCCGGAAAACAACGGAAAGCTGTGGACGGAGGAATTGGACAGCGAGCTATGCCGCCTATTTGATGAGGGCATGAAAAAGCAGGAGCTCTGCGCACATTTCAAGCGAACCTCCGGTTCGATCCTATCCCGTCTGGAGAAGCTGGGAAAGATGTGACCTTTCAGCAGGGCGATGCAGGGGCACTCCCCTACCGAAGCCGCTTCTTTGGTCGAAGTGTTGAGATTCGCTCGGCGGTGCATAGCACCGCCGACATGCACCCGGGCACTGCAACAGTCCACCGGACTGTTGCTATCGCTGCGCGATTGCCCTTTTCGAATCTCAACACAAATAAAAAATCACTCCCACGCCATGCGTAAGGATATTTTTGGTCCGAGTGTTGAGATTCGAACTCAAGGCCGTCCCGCCGCTTTGCGGCGTTACGGCCTATGGCCGTTTATTTAAATGCAAGAGGCCTTGAGTTCTCGACATTTGGGAACAAAAAAGAAGCACCCTCATTACTGAAGATGCTTCTTTGGTCCGAGTGTTGAGATTCGAACTCAAGGCCGTCCCGCCGCTTTGCGGCGTTACGGCCTATGGCCGTTTATTTAAATGCAAGAGGCCTTGAGTTCTCGACATTTGGGAACAAAAAAGAAGCACCCTCATTACTGAAGATGCTTCTTTGGTCCGAGTGTTGAGATTCGAACTCAAGGCCTCTTGAACCCCATTCAAGCGCGATACCAAACTTCGCCACACCCGGATATTCTGTTGTCTGCCAGACAGCTTAATTATAATAGCATATCTTTTTTCATTTTGCAACCCCTAATTTTCGATTTTTTTATTTTTTTCTTGCGGCGCTGTTCTTTTTGTTGACAAAGCGCCTTTTCCATGGTAAGATATTACCTGCGTCTGGGGTTTAACCGCGGAACTTCGCACACGGAGAGATGGCTGAGTGGTCGAAAGCACCGGTCTTGAAAACCGGCGATGTGAAAGCATCCGTGGGTTCGAATCCCACTCTCTCCGCCAGCAACTTTATATTTGCGGAAGTACCCAAGTGGCCGAAGGGGCTCCCCTGCTAAGGGAGTAGGCCGTCAAAAGCGGCGCGAGGGTTCAAATCCCTCCTTCCGCGCCAAAAATCCCACCCAGACGGGTGGGATTTTTTTGTAGTACCAGAAAGACATCGCAAGCCGGAGGAGCATCCATGGAAAAAACCGTACAGTATCTTGAGACCCACTCCCAGAACCCCTATTACAATCTGGCGTTTGAGGAATACGTCCTGTGTCACCGCACCCAGGGCGACTATCTGCTGCTGTGGCAGAACGACAACACCATCGTGGTGGGCCAGAACCAGAACACCGAGGCGGAGATCAACCGCGCCTTTGTGGAGCAGCACCATATCAATGTGGTGCGTCGCAGCACCGGCGGCGGCGCGGTGTATCACGATCTGGGCAACCTGAACTACTCCTTCATCACCGACGTGGGGGACGACGGCATCAGCATCCGCCGCTTTACCGAGCCGGTGGTGGCGGCGCTGCGGGGCCTTGGCCTGAATGCGGAGGCCTCCGGCCGCAACGATATTCTGGTGGAGGGCCGCAAGGTCTCCGGTACGGCCCAGCGCCGTCACGGCGGCCGCATCCTACACCACGGCACGCTGCTGTTTGACGCCAATCCCGGCATGGTGGCCGGGGCGCTGAACGTGGATCCGGAGAAATTCCGCTCCAAGAGCACCAAATCCGTTCGCAGCCGCATCGGCAACATCCGGGACTTTCTGCCCAACGACATGGAGCTGCCCGCCTTCTGGGCCTATCTGAAGGACGCGCTGTCCGGCGGCGGCTTGACGCCCGGCGCGCTGAGTGCCGGGGAGCTGGCGGAGGTCGACCGCCTGAAGCGGGAGAAATACGACACCTGGGAGTGGAACTACGGCCGCTCCCCCAAGTTCGACGTGAGATGCAAGCGCTACTGGGACGGCGGCTGTCTGGAGGCCAACGTCTCCATCGCCAATGGCGTCATCACCGACGTCCGGTTCTTCGGCGACTTCCTGTCCGTCTGCGGACTGGAGGAGCTGGTGGAGCGGCTGAAGGGCGTGGCTTTCCGTCCGGAGGATGTGCGGGCCGTGCTGAACGACAGTCCGGTGGGCGAGCTGTTCGGCGGCATCACCGCGGACGAGGTAACGGCCACGATCTTTGACCTGTGATCCGTCTTGCCAACGGCGAATGTATATGATACAATGGACACACTACCCCCTTCCGTGCGGAGGGAGAACAGGAGAGGGAATGCTTATGAAACGTATGACCAAACGCCTGATGCTGGCGCTGACCACGGCGCTGCTGCTGACGCTGCTGACGGTAACGGCCTACGCCGGGACGATCCCCGGCACGGCGAAGCTGACGATTACCCCGACCGAGACAAAGGTCAGCGGTGATACCGCCACCGTGACCTACTCCGTTACGGTCACGCCGCCGGAGGGGAAAGCGCTGGGTGTGTTCAGCGTCCAGTTGCAGCCGTCTGTGGGCATGACGCTGGCGCAGGACGCCAGCGGCCTGACTTATGGCGACGGCAATCTTGGTTACAGCGCCATCGACCGCACGGGTATTTTTGAGATGTACGGCTATACGGCCAGTACCGGCTACTTTGCCGCCGTTGGCACGACACCTGACCGGCGCATGACGGAGGAGGCCACCATTCTGACCGTTCAGGCCACCATGCCCGCCAACAAGGATGGCGTGTATACGCTGAACGCCGAGTTCATCGCGGCGCTGGACGGCTCCGGCGACGTCTATACTGCGCAGGTCATTACCACGCCTGTGGCCATCACCGGCGGACAGGAGCCTGTGGCGGAGGAGACGCCGGTGATTACCGAAACCAACGGCGACGATTTGAAGACCGACGCCAATACCGCGCCTGACGGTACTTCCGGCAACGGCAACGGTGCGGCAGGCGGCGATACGGCGGGAGCTGGCGACACCGCCAATGGCAGCGGCACTGCCAACGATGGCGCGGCGGCCTCTGACGGCGTGACCGGCAGCGACGCCGCAAGCCCCGCCGACGGCAGCACGCCCGATGGGCAGGAGAAGCAGAGCGGCAGCGCCGCGCTGTGGATCGTCCTCGCGGTGGTGATCGTGGCGGCGGCAGTGGCCGTGCTGGTGCTGAAAAAGAAAAAGAAGTGATAGTCAGCGCTCTCCCGGCTGCGATAGTGGCCGGGAGATTTTTGTGAATTTGTCAAGAAAACCCGCTCTGTCATTCCGCATTCGGCCCCCTTGTGTAAAGGGGGCTGTCAGCGAAGCTGACTGGGGGATTGTTGCATTATTGGACAATCCCTCCGGCGCTTTGCGCCACCTCCCTTTACACAAGGGAGGCTTTGGAAACGGATTGCCACGCCAGTGTGAGCACTGGCTCGCAATGACAGACTTTTTGACAGCCTGCCCGCCCGGCTGCTGTAGTGGCCGGACATGCCTTCCAGTTTTTGACATGACGACTAAAAATCGTCAAAAAAGGGCTTGCCTTATAGATGAAAATGAGGTACAATGTATCCGTGTATGGAAAGCACATCCGGCTGAATTTTATTATGGCACGGCGAAAGGCGGCGGGGGAGCGTCCTCGCGGCGCGGTTGTCGTACCGAGATTTAACGAGAGAGGGGGTGCAAATGAGGAGAGTTATCACATTATTGCTCACAGTTGCCATGGCTCTGTCGCTGGTGGTCGTGGCGAACGCAACAAGCACGGAAAAGCAGTCTGTGTACTTGAAGACCAAGAAAGTGGAAAGCGGCGATACCGTCACTTATACTTTTACCCTTGATGCGTCCAAGTGCGACGGCGTCGCCGCAATGGAGTTCATCGTGGAGACGACGGGCCTGACGTATGATAAGGAGAAAGAATACTACCCTGAGGGCGCAGAGCTTAAAAGAGTGTTTCAGCCTGAGAACTTTAATGGCGGAGGAAACAAGCCGCTTGGCTTTTATCCGGATACAAACAAGTTCCTGGCATTCGGCGGCAGTGCGGCTGAGGGGCGTATCCTGAAGGGCGAGGTTAAAGTGGTTGCCCTGACGTATAATATCGATGCCAGCAATTACGACCTGAAGGTCACGAGCTTTAAGGCTTGCTACAGCGGTGATCAGGCGGCATTGGAAACCACCCGGTATAACTGCGTGATCGGCGACGACGTGTTGTGGGGCGATATTAACGGCGATAAAGTTGTGAATTTTACAGATTTGCAAAGACTGTTTCAGCATTTGAATGGGTCTGCGAAACTTCCGGATTCTAAATTATCTATAGCTGATACTAACGGTGATAATGTTGTAAATTTCACAGACTTGCAGAGGTTATTCCAGCATTTGAATGGTAGTAATCCGCATAAGTAATGTATTTTATAGCAATAGGAGGAAAAGCAAATGAAAAAAAGATTGGTAGCGCTGGTGCTTTGCATTGTTATGATGTTTAGCCTAGTGTCTGTGCAGGCTTTTGCCGACACAGGTTCGGACGGCTCCGTCAGCGTTACAACAACAGCTAAAAAAGTTGAGGTAGGAAAGACTTTTGATGTTACGATTAAGGTTACGCCTAATGGTGTTGCCGCTGGCGCTGTAAACTTTACGGTTGCGCTTAGTGCCGGTTTGGAGTATGTTTCTCATCAGATTTTGGTCAGCACGAGTGATTACATGATGAGTAACTATGATGTGGCAACTGGTGTATTTGGTTGCGCTGTTACCACGAATGGAAAGAGTGTTGCTTTCAATGTCTTGAAATTGACATTAAAGGCCAAGGACACGAATGTTGGCGAAAATTCTATCTCTTTGACGAATGTAACAATTAGTAATGTGGCTGGCGATGCTAATCTGAATTATGCTACCACAGTTGCTCCTGTTACTGTTACCACGAGTGTTCCTGTTGTTGCTGTCACTTCCGTTACCGTCTCTTCCAAGACCCTGAATCTGGAAGTGGGCCAGACCCGCACGCTGACCGCGACTGTCACGCCTGACAACGCCACCGACAAGACCGTGACTTGGACGTCCAGCAACGATAAGGTTGCCACTGTCGTGGACGGCACTGTTGCTGCTGTGGGCGAGGGTACTGCTACGATCACCGCTACCGCCGCTAACGGCAAGAAAGACACCTGCAAGGTGACTGTGAAGGTGCCTGCCCACAAGCACACCCCCGTTGCGGTTCCCGCACAGGAGTCTACCTGCATGGAAAAGGGCTGGGAAGCCTACTACAAGTGCAGCGTGTGCGACGCTGTTGTGGATAAGGACGGCAAGGCCGCTCAGATCGTGTATCTGCCTCTGGCTGCCCACAAGCTGACCGAAACCAAGGCGGTTCCCGCAACCTGCACCGAGGACGGTAAGGAAGCTTACTGGACCTGCTCCGTCTGCAAGAAGATGTTCGCTGACAAGGATGGCAAGAAGGAGATCAAGGCTCCCGTCAAGGTCGCCGCTCTGGGCCACGATGTTGTGTTGAATAAGACTCCCGTAGTTGCCGGCGTTCCCGGCACCCAGATGGCGCTGTTCTCCGCCACCTGTAAGAACTGCGATAAGACGGTCTACGTTGCCAATCTGATAATGCCTGAGAATACCATCAATGTGATCGCTAAGCAGTCCGACAACAGCAAGAAGGACTTCAGCAAGGCCGTTACGTTTGGCGTCAAGGCTTCCGATTCCAAGGAGACACTGAAGTTCACCATTGATCCGGTCACTGATGACATCGTTAAGGCTGCAAAGACTGAGGCTGGTTACAAGGTCACTGAGACGATCTATAAGAACGGCGCTTATGGCTGGGGTCTGGCTGATTATTCCGAGACTCCCGAGGCTGCTTACGCCGCTCTGGCTGAGTATCTGAAGAACGGCATCACCTTTACCCAGACCATCTCTGCCAAGGAAAACACTTGGGCCGCTGATGCCAAGTCTCACACCATGACCTTTGACATCAATACCGCGGACGGTACGTTCACCGTTAAGGTCGATGGTAAGAATGAGAGCACCATTACCTTCACCAACACCTTCACCTACAAGACTGTCAGCCCCGGCGGTGGCGGCAGCACGACCACCGACACCACCAAGACCGACGGCAAGAAGGTGGAGTCCGGCAAGACCTTCGACGCTGGTATCGCTATGTACGTTGGCCTGTCCGTCCTGTCTGTGACCGGCGGCGCGCTGGTGATCGGCAAGAAGAAGGAGCGCTTCTAAGCTTCAGCTTCCCGTTGACACACTGATTTGAATCAAAAAAAGAACACCCCGGTGGGGTGTTCTTTTTTTGCCCAGACTGACGAAAAGGTCTGTCATTGCGCGCCAGTGCTCACACTGGCGCGGCAATCCGTTTTCCTGCTGTATGACCGGCCATCAGCAGGAAATATCTTCCAACGTTTACACACCGTTAAAACGGTGAAAACTACGGTATGGCGGGGGTTGACAAGCCCCCGGCGGGTCAGTATAATATAATATTTGGATAGATCACCTGCATAGAAAGGAAGCAATATGAGAAACATTACCTGCAGCATCGCCGACACCCGCAAGCGCGTGTTCGCGGAAGTGGCCAAAATGGCATATGACGAGGATTACTCCCGCATGGAGAAGCTGCCATATGAGATTATGCCCGGCGAAAAGGCCACCGTGCGCGAATCCATCTTTCTGGAGCGCGCCATCGTGGGCGAGCGCATCCGCCTTGCCATGGGGCTGCCGCTGCGGTCGGTGTCTGAGCACAATCTGCTCAGCGACGGCGTGGAGGAAAGCGCCATCGCCGAGAAATATTACGATCCTCCCCTCATCAACATCATCAAGTACGCCTGCAACGCCTGTCCCCCCACCCACTACGAGGTGTCCAACATGTGTCAGGGCTGCCTTGCCCACCACTGCTACCACGCCTGCCCCAAGAACGCTATTTCCTTCGTCAAGGGCAAAGCCGTCATCGATCAGGAGAAGTGCATCAAGTGCGGCCGCTGCAAGCAGAGCTGCTCCTATCAGGCCATCATCAAGTTCGAGCGTCCCTGTACCGAGGCCTGCGGCATGAACGCCATCACCAGCGACGAGCTGGGCCGCGCCCAGATCGATCAGGATAAGTGCGTCAGCTGCGGCATGTGTCTGGTGAACTGCCCCTTCGGCGCCATCGTGGACAAGGGCCAGCTCTTCCAGCTGATCCACGCCATCAATCAGGGGCAGAAGGTGGTGGCCATCATCGCGCCGGCCTTCTGGGGTCAGTTCGGTGACAAGGTAACGGCGGGCCAGATCAAGGAAGCCATGAAGCAGCTGGGCTTCGCCGCGCTGGAGGAGGTCGCCATCGGTGCCGACCTGTGCGCCATCGAGGAGGCGGAGGAATTCATGGAGAACGTGCCGGAGAAGCAGCCCTTTATGGCCACCTCCTGCTGCCCCGCCTGGGCCATGATGGCGAAAAAGGAGTTCCCCGGCATGGCGCCCTATATCTCCATGACCATGACCCCTATGGTGCTGACCGCCCGCCTGATGAAGCGCAAGGATCCCAACTGCCGCGTGGCGTTCATCGGCCCTTGCGCCGCCAAAAAGCTGGAGGCCAGCCGCCGCAGCGTCCGCAGCGAGGTGGACTTCGTGCTGACCTTCGAGGAGCTGCGGGGCATGTTCGAGGCCAAGAATATCGATTTCGACCAGATTCCCGACGTCCCCTCCCACTTTGAAGCCAGCGCCCCCGGCGTAGGCTTTGCCGCCAGCGGCGGTGTGGCCAAGGCGGTGGAGGACGTGATCCACCGTGAGCGCCCGAATATGGAGGTCAAAACCGTGTATGCCGAGGGCCTGCGGGAGTGCCGCCAGATGCTGCGGTTGGCCCGCACCGGAAAGTACGACGGCTATCTGCTGGAGGGCATGGCCTGTCCCGGCGGCTGCATCGCAGGCGCCGGCACCGTCCGGCCGCCGGAGAAATCCAAGGCGTGGCTGGAGAAGTACAAGGCCGCCGCACCGCTGAGCAATCCGCTGGAAACAGCATATATCAAGGACTTGTCCCTGCTGCACGAGGACAGCGAGGAATGGGAACGGGTCAGCCACCACTAATCAATAAAAAAACCTGTCTTAGGCCAAGCGGCCTAAGACAGGTTTTTTCTTTATGGCGGGAGTTTACTGGATGCCCTTTACGGTATAGCCCGCGTCGGTGACGGCGGCGCGGATGGCCTCGTCGGTCACATCGCCCTCTACCACGGCGGTGCCGGAGGTCAGGTCAACGGTGGCCTTCACGCCGGGCAGGGCGGTCAGGGCCTTCTCCACATGGGCCACGCAGTGGGCACACATCATGCCCTCGATGGTAACGGTCTTTTTCATAGTCGGTTCCTCCTCATTGTCAGCAATATGTTCTGCCGCCGGGACGGCGGCGCTGGGGACGGGTTTGGTTTTCGGCTTCCACAGCCGCAGGCGCAGGGCGTTGGACACCACGCACACGCTGCTGAGGGACATGCAGGCGGCGGCGATCATAGGATTCAGCAGCAAGCCCAGCGCCGGGTACAGTACGCCTGCCGCCACGGGGATGCCCACGCTGTTATAGAAGAAGGCCCAGAACAGGTTCTGCCGGATGTTCCGCAGCACGGCGCGGCTCAGTTCTGCGGCCGAGGCCACGTCGGCAAGGCTACTTTTCATCAGCACGATATCCGCCGATTCGATGGCGATATCGGTGCCTGCGCCGATGGCAAGACCCACATCCGCCTGCACCAGCGCCGGGGCGTCGTTGATGCCGTCGCCCACCATGGCCACCAACTGGCCGTCCTTTTGCAGCTTCTCCACACAGGCGGCCTTGTCCTGGGGCAGCACCTGCGCGATCACCTGATCCACGCCCACCTGACGGGCGATGGCGTTGGCGGTCTGGGTGTTGTCGCCGGTCAGCAGCACCACCCGGCAGCCGGAGCGCTTCAGAGCGGCAATGGCAGCGGCGCTGTCAGGCTTCACGGTGTCGGCCACCGCCAGCATGCCCAGCGCCCGGCCCTGCTGGGCGAAGTACAGTACCGTCTTGCCGTCGTTGGCCCAGGTCTCCGCCTGAGCGGAAAACGCGTCGATGGGGACGCCGTTCTGCCGCATATAATCGGCGTTTCCGGCAAAGACAGTCTCGCCGTGGAGCGCCGCGTGAACACCGCCTCCGGGAACGGCGGCGAAGTCCGCCACGTCGCACAGGGGGATGCTCCGCTCCTGCGCCGCCTCGGTGACGGCGCGGCTGAGGGGATGCTCGCTGGGCTGCTCCACGCTGGCCGCCACGCACAGCAGCTCCTCCTCCGTAACGCCTTCCGCCGCCAGACAGTCGGTGAGACGGGGCTTGCCCTGGGTGACGGTGCCGGTCTTATCCAGCACCACGGTGTTGACCCGGCCCATCAGCTCCAGCGACTGGGCGGATTTGATGAGGATGCCGTTCTCCGCCGCCTTGCCGGTACCCACCATGATGGCCACGGGAGTGGCAAGACCCAGCGCGCAGGGGCAGGAGATCACCAGCACGGCGATGCCCACCGACAGGCAGAACTGCACGCTCTGGCCGCCTACGAAGGCCCACAGCAGCGCCGCGATCAGGGCGATGGACATGACCACCGGCACGAACACGCCGCTGATCTTGTCCGCCAAGCGGGAGATGGGGGCCTTACTGGAGGACGCCTCCTCCATCAGCTTCACGATCTGGGACAGGGTGGTGTCGGCCCCTACGCGGGTGGCCTCCAGCTCCAGATAGCCGCTCTGGTTCACGGTGGCGGAGGTGACGGTATCGCCTACGTTTTTCTCCACCGGCAGGCTCTCGCCGGTGATGGCGGACTCGTCCACCGAGCCGCTGCCGGACACCACCACGCCGTCCACGGGAATCTTGCCGCCCTGACGCACCACCACGATATCGCCCTTCTGGATATCCTCCGCCGGGACGGTGATCTCCACGCCGCCCCGCTTCACCACGGCGCTGTCAGGGGCCAGCGCCAGCAGGGCGGAAATGGCATCGGTGGTCTTGCCCTTGCTGCGCTCCTCCAGGTATTTGCCCACCGTCACCAGCGCGCAGATCATGCCCGCCGACTCGAAGTACAGCTCCGGCATGCCGGATGCCTGTCCCGCCGCCAAGCGCACCATTTCGATCAGGCTGTACACCAGCCCGGCGCTGGCGCCCAGCGCCACCAGCGTGTCCATGTTGGGGCTGCGGCGGAACAGTTGGGAGAAGCCCACGGTGAAATAGCTGCGGTTCAGGATCAGAATGGGCACGCAGAACACCAGCTGGGAGATGGCGTGGGTCAGGTGGCTGGCCGTCAGGAAGCCGGGCAGCGGCAGCCCCATCATATGGCCCATGCTGATATAGAACAGGGGCACCAGACACACGATGGACCACACCAGACGGCGGCGCATTTTCGCCAGCGCCGCGTCCTGCTCCTTATGGACGTTCTGCTTCACGTCGGACGCCCGCTTCGCGCCGTAGCCGCCGCTCTCCACCGCGGAGATGATCTGCTCCGGCGTCACCTGCTGCGGGTCGTAGTCCACCATCATGGTGCCCAGCATCAGGTTCACCACCGCGCTGTTGACGCCGGACAGAGAGCCCGCCGCCTTTTCCACATGGGCCGAGCAGGCCGCGCAGGTCATGCCTGTTACCACAAATTTTTCTTTCATCACGCCGCCTCCTTATTTCATCAGCTTTTGCAGCGTAGTCACCAGCTCATCGATGACCGCGTCGTCCCCCTGACGGATGCCGTCCGCCACGCAGGTGCGGATGTGGGTGGCCAGCAGTTCCTTGCTGAAGCTGTTCAGCGCCGCGCTGACGGCGGACACCTGAATGAGAATATCGGGGCAATAGGCGTCCTTTTGCAGCATGTCCTTCAGTCCCCGTACCTGTCCCTCGATCCGGTTCAGGCGGTGGGTCAGGCGCTTCTGCTCCTCGTCAGAGCGGTGCTTCGTCTTTTGACAATGGCAGCAATCCATAGAGCATACCTCCTGGGGGTATATTTTGATGGTGGCATTATATACCCCTGTGGGGTATTTGTCAACGCTTTTCTTTCGGCTTACACAAAAGTGCCATAATAAGGGCGAACACCACCGCCGCGGCGATGCCGCCGGCGGTGGCGGTCAGCCCGCCGGCGAGAACGCCCAGCAGTCCTTTTTCCTCCACCGCTTTTGCCACGCCCCTGGCCAGCGAGTAGCCGAACCCCGTCAGGGGCACGGTAGCGCCAGCCCCGGCCCAGTCCACCAGCGGCTGATATACGCCCACCGCCTGTAGGATCACGCCCGCCACCACGTAGCCTGACAGGATACGGGCGGGGGTCAGCTTCGTCAGGTCGATGAGCACCTGTCCCACGGCGCACAGCAGCCCGCCGCAGAGAAAACACCACAGATAGTCCATAGTACCTCCTTATCGCTCCGCCGACAGCACCACCGCGTGGCACACCGCCGGCATGGTCTCCTTTTGAAACACGGTGGTGGGGCTTTGCAGCGCCCCGGTAGGGGCGAAGATCATCCGCTTCCACCGGCGGCTTTTCAGCCCCGGCAGCAGGTAGGCGCACAGCACCGAGGCGCTGCACCCCGCGCCGGAGCCGCCGGCATGCATGTCCTGCTTCTCCCGGTCGAACAGCAGCAATCCGCAGTCGGTATAGCGGCTGTCCATGTTGAAGCCGTCCCGGGCCATCAGATCCTTTACCACGCTGTGGCCGATGGCGCCCAGATCGCCGGTGACGATCAGGTCATAGTCCTGGGGCGTGGTGCGGGTATCCCGGAACAGGGTCTCCAGCGTGTCGATGGCCGCCGGGGCCATGGCCCCGCCCATGTTGCACTCGTCGTTGACGCCCATGTCCACCACCCGGCCCATGGTGGCGTGGGTAAGATACGGCCCGTCGCCGCTGCGGCCCAGAATGCAGCAGCCCGAGGCGGTAGCCGTCCACTGGGCGGTGGGGCACCGCTGGGAGCCGTAGGGGAGTGGCATGCGGTACTGCCGCTCGGCGGTGCAGTAATGAGAGGAGGTCACGGCCGCTGCCACGTGGGCCGCGCCGCCCTGTAACAGCATGGCTGCCAGCGCCAGCCCCTCGCCCATGGTGGCGCAGGCGGCGTACAGTCCGGCCACGCTGAAGGGCTGGTTCCGCAGGGCAAAATTGCTGGCGGCGCATTGGTTCAGCAGGTCGCCCGCCAGCACCAGATCCACGTCCTCCGGCCCCATGCCGCCCCGCTCCAGCGCGTGGCCCAGCGCCCGCTGCTGGAAGATGGATTCCGCCTTTTCCCAGCTGGCCTGTCCGCAGAAGGAGTCCGTCTCGATCTCGTCAAAATAGCTGCCCAGCGGGCCTTGCCCCTCCAGCTTGCCGCCGATGCTGCCCCATGACAGTACGCTGATGCCGCCGGAAAAGGCCACCGTCCGCCCGGTTCGATGCATTTCCATTTGCTTCACCTCACAGTTTTCCGGTAGTATGTGGAGACGTGGGGAGAATATGTATCCGGCGGCAGTCCGCAGCGCGTTTTCTTGCGCATACCCTTGCACGGGGGAAAAATCTATCGTATAATAAAGTCAATCAAAAACGGAGGATGGCTATATGTACGAAAACGGCAAGATCTATATGGGTCTGGCGGACGACCAGCGGGTGGAGCTGGCACTGAACATGTGCAACCGTCACGGCCTGATCGCCGGCGCCAGCGGCACCGGCAAGACCATCACCATGAAGGTGATGGCCGAGTCCTTTTCCGATGCGGGCGTGCCCGTGTTCCTGTGCGACGTAAAGGGCGACGTGGCGGGTATCTGCGCGCCCGGCGTCAGCAACGAGGGCATGGAAAAGCGCATCGACAAATTCGGTGTCCGCGATACCTTTACCTATAAAGCATACCCCACCACCTTCTGGGATATCTATCAGGAGGGCGGACATGCCGTCCGCGCCACCGTCAGCGACATGGGCCCGGAGCTTTTGAGCCGCATTCTGGGGCTGACTCCGGCGCAGGAGGGGATCCTGCACATCGTGTTCCGCATTGCTGACGACAAGGGTCTGCTGCTGATCGACCTGAAGGATCTGCGGGCCATGCTGACCTACGTGAACGAGCACCGCTCGGAGTACATGATGACCTACGGCAACATCACCTCCCAGTCCGTGGCGGCGATCCTCCGGGCGCTGCTGCCGCTGGAGCAGCAGGGCGGCGACCTGTTCTTCGGCGAACCGGCGCTGGACATCCGGGACTGGATGCGCACCGACGCCGACGGACATGGCATGATCAACGTGCTGGACTGCGTCAAGCTGGTGCAGAACCCCACCCTGTACGCCGGTTTCCTGCTGTGGATGCTGTCGGAGCTGTTCGAGAATCTGCCGGAGGCCGGTGATCTGGACAAGCCCAAGCTGGTGTTCTTCTTCGATGAGGCTCACATGCTGTTCCGGGACGCGCCTGCCGTGCTGCTGCAAAAGATCGAGCAGACGGTGAAGCTGATCCGCTCTCGCGGCGTGGGTGTGTTCTTCGTCACCCAGAGTCCCAGCGATATTCCCAACGCCGTGCTGGCCCAGCTCTCCAATCGGGTGCAGCATGCTCTGCGGGCCTATACCCCCGCCGAGCTGAAGGCCGTCCGGGTGGCGGCGCAGGCCTTCCGGGCCAACCCGGCCTTTCAGGCGGAGGACGCCATCATGGAGTTGGGCGTGGGCGAAGCGCTGACCTCCTTCCTAGACGAGGGCGGCGTACCCGCCATGGTGCAGCGTACCAAGATCATCTGTCCCCAGAGCCTGATGGCCGCACCGGAGCCCATGGCCCGCGCCAAGGTGCTGATGCGGGACGGCATGGAGAAATATGACGACTACGTGGACAATCTGTCCGCCTATGAGGTGCTGACGGAGGAGGCCGAAAAGGCGGAGACCGCCAAGCAGGAGGAGGCCGACCGCAAGGCCCGGGAAAAGGCGGAGGCCGAAGCGGAAAAGCAGCGTCTGAAAGAGGAAGAAGCCGACAAGAAGCGCCAGCAGAAGCTGGAGGACGAGGCGCGCAAGCGCCAGCAGAAGCTGGACGACGAAGCCCGCCGCCGCCAGCAAAAGCTGGAGGATGAGGAGCGCCGCAAGGCCGAGCGCCAGCAGGAAAAGGCGGAGGCTGAGGCCAAGCGTAAGGCGGAGCGCCGCGCGGCCAAAATCGAAACGCAGCTGATCTCCGCCGGCGGGCAGATCCTCAAGCGGGGTCTGCTGGGCGTGTTGAAAAAGAGATAACAAAGGGCCGCCTGACATAAGAAAACATACGGCAAAGGGTCGGCCTGTGGCCGACCCTTTGTCAACTTTTGCTTGCATCTGTTGGGGAAGTCTGGTAAAATAGACGGGTATCCAGGTGTAGCGAAGTTGGTATCGCGCTTGATTTGGGTGTGCCGTGGCGGTATCCGGGACAGGGTAAGGTGAAACGCCGCAAAGCCTTGTGACACCTGCGTTTGCGGGATTTCCCCTGATTGCCGAAAGTGCCATAAAAGCGGCTTTGACCACATAAATGACCACAGACAGAAAAAACTTTATTTTTATCACTCGCCGTGGTATCATGGCAGAAACTGAATATCCGGGTATAGCGAAGTTGGTATCGCGCCTGGTTTGGGACCAGGAGACCGTGCG
>ERZ836877.519-NODE-519-length-66430-cov-24.005815_pt1 | contig 66430 bp, 46 predicted proteins | sample MGYA00519469_ERZ836877 | MGnify/ENA primary metagenome ERZ836877 (study PRJEB31850, sample SAMEA3708809) | human gut metagenome | biome: human gut; feature: human-associated habitat; material: faeces | place: China | collected 2014 ...
TACGAACTTCGGATAGTCCCATTTGTGGGTAAAGGATAGCGATTCATCGCGTCCGTCAAGTCAGTGATAATCAGATTGTTGCAATGCAACGTGCCGAAGGCACGTCCCTACACCAGAGCGTTTCTGACGCTGAGATTCGCGCCTAAACCAAATATCAGACGCGGTCAGTAAGCACCGAAGGTGAGAAATCTCTACAACCGCCAGCTATCGCCGGTTACGTGGCTGCGCACGCTACCGCGGCTACTCTTTGTCGGGAACGTCGGTTCTGGTTATTGCGGGCACAAAAAAACGAGGGCACGCCGGGTCGGGCGTGCTCTCGGTGTTGTCGGACGGTTGGTCAGAAGATGACCTTGGTGGCTTTCGTGCCCTGAACGCGGATGAGTATCTGGCCGCGCTCGGGGTTGGCTACGCGAGCGCCCATGAGGTTGTAGTAGACTACGGGAGCATCGGTGGGTTCGGCGACGGCAGGGGCGTCGATTCCGGCGCGCTCGCCGATCTTGAAGGCACGTGTGATCGTCTGAAGCTGATAGTTGTCGGCCGATTCCTCGACGCGGATGCGAACGTCATACCATCCTCCGGCTGTTGCTGTTGCAAGGGATGAAGTGTAGTATGAGCCGAAGCCGGGCGTATAGAAGGCGTCGGGATGCTCCGTGAGGGTCAGCTCGGTGAAGTTGTCGGTGCCGGTCGGGGCGATCTCGACCTTCACGAGGGCCGGTTTCGTCGGCGTGAAAGCAAAATTATATTTTGTGGGATAGCATTCGAGACCGGCGGCCGACAGACCGATGGTTGCTTTCTCGCCCGAGGGGAATACCGACGAAATGCGGTTGTTCTCGTCGCGGAACTGAAGCATCGTCAGCGATGCGGGCCAGGGTTTGTCGCTCTTGGCGTCGAAACAGAGCTCGCCGCTGTTGCCGGCCTTGACGCCCTCGACCTCCATGTTGGGGTTCTCCCACGTCAGGCGCGTCTTTCCGAGATTGGCGCCATTCTCGTTCATCCACTCCCAGAGGCTGTTGCTATTGGTGACGGTCTCGATCTGAGCGCCGTCCTGATAGAATTTGTAGGAAGTTACGGCAGCGTCGGTTTCGCGCGACTCGCCGAGGCGTCCGCAGAAGTTGAGACCGATGCTATACATCATATCGTCGCCCCATTTGGTGTTGATATAGTAGCTTACTGCTGCGGGAGAAGTGCCGAAGAAAATGTCGTCGAGATTGTCCATAGTGGCATTGTAGACTGCGTTGCCGGGCAAAATCTTTGAAGGAGAATTGAGCCAACCGAGACCGAAAATAGCCAGCGAAGTGTTGTCGCCGTCGAAGATATTCAGATTCGTTACTTCGTTTTGAGAATAGGAGACTTCGTTCTCGCCCGTTTCCCAGTATTCATTGATGCTTGTTTGGTGGGCGATGTTCGCGATTTTTGTGCTTAAAGCATCGTTGCTTGCCGAGATATGCAGGAAGCTCTCACTGGATCCTCCCCATCCATGGGCCATCCAGCTAAGTTCACCGTTGATAGCGATATTAGAATAGATATAAAATGTTTCGCCGCTATTAGGGGTTTCTTCGTGAATCTTATCGGTGATCTCCTTTGTCTTTGCTCCGAGCGGACTGTATTTGAATTTTACGTCAGAATTGCGGTAGGTTGTCGGGTCATTTGTGAAGGCCTTGTTGCCGTTGGGTTTCAGAGCGCCGAGCGCGTATAGAAGTCGGCCGTTCTCGCCTTCCGAGAACGTTTTTGTCAGACCGATAAATGTATAGTCGTCGCTGACGTCCGAGACTTTGAAAACGCATTCGCGGAACGGATTGTAGGCTCCGACAGGACTGTCGTCGGTGTAGGTGATGCAGGAATAATCGCTGTCGTGCGACAAGATAGCCTGATCCTTATAGAGCATAATGAAGTCGAAAGAGAGTCCGCCGGTGATGTTGCCCTGTTTCTTGAGGGTGAATTGCCAGTCTTCGGTTACATAGTATTCCGACGGGCAGAACAGTTCGCCTTCGGGAGTCTTGGGCTCGAAAGTATAGGCGTTTGTTGCGGTCGCAGGGTCGAACTTCAGTTCCATATCGCCGCTGACAGTGACATTCTGCTTAATGACATAGGCATTGAAGTCGGTTACGTAGGCCTGAAACAGGTTGTTGTATTTCAGCCCGTAGAACGATGTCATAATGTCGTATGTGCCGGCGGGGACTTTCACCTCGATATAGTTGATGTCGAGTTCGTTGCCCTCATCATCATAAGGCTCAAAGTTCCCCGATTCATAGAAATCGCTGTTGTATACGGCCGCTTCGTTGGGCTGCCACTGTTCAGGCACTTTGTCCCAGTAGCATTTCACGGTGTAGAGCGTCTCGTCGGCGCGAGATGTCTTCAATGTGGCATTGTGCTCGAGATTCTTTGCCGGAACGAGTTTGGCGTTAACCGTCTGCGGAGCATGGGGCGCCATAAGGTTTGATTGTGTTGACTTCGGCGTGGCCGACATGGCGGTCAGGGCTGTCGCCATTGAAAGGAGTAGTAAAAAGTGCTTCATAGAGATATAATATTATGGTTGCTGATGTCGCAAAGATATGCCTGAATCGTTGGTTCACAATGTCTACCATGGTGGACACGTAGTGGACAAGACGATATTTTCTTGTCTGACAAGTTAATTTTTGGTTACTTTGCTGCCATGAGACGCTGTTTCTATATAATTCTGTCGTCGTTGTTGCTGCTTGCCGGGTGCTCGCGCGCGAAGACTGTGCCGGGCTATGAGCGCTGGCGGTCGTCGGGCAACGCCGGGTTCGATTCGCTGACGGCCATAGTTCTCGATAGCCACACTCAGGCTTTCGATACGAGCGAGAGCATTATTCCACAGATGGAAAAGATAGCCCGGGCCGACAGCAATAACAGGATTATGCAGGCGCGCCTCGACATTTTCCGCTACTCCTACGGTTACAATGAATCGTCGACAGCATCGAGACTCGCAATGCTGAGCCATGCTATGTCGCTTGTCGATTCGGCGCAGTATCCTCAGGACTATAATGTTCTGCTATGGTATTACGGAAGCACTACATTCGACAAGCACCGCGGCCTGAGGATGCTTGAGAGTGCGCGGCGCTATTTCAGTAGCGTCGGGTCATACGGCAATGAAGCGGGAGTGCACAGCGCGATATTTCAGATTCTGTTTAATCTCGGCAAGCATGACGAGGCATACAGGCACGCTTTGATGATGGACTCCCTGTTTGCGCTCGACAGCGATGAGATAAGGCGGAATCTCTCCCGGATAAGCATTTCCATCTGCCTACCGGGCGATTCCGCTCAGAAGCTTATGCGCGAACTGCTTGTCGACTCGATATGTAACTCCGATCCCTATCATCGGATGCTTATCCGGCGTAATATGTATCTGTTTTCCGACAGTCTGAAATATCTCGACAGCGTCGATGCCGTTATTGACCGCTACAGCTATCTTGCCACGGATAGGTTTCTGACAGTTCAGTTGCGCGCCGACCATCTGTGCCGTCACGGCCGACCCGCTGAGGCGCTGGCAATCGGGCGCGAGGCGATGGCGATGATGACCGACAGCACGCCGACGCGCTTCAAGGATCAGGGCGCTTCGATAATGAGCGACATTTACCGGGCACTCGGCAACGCTGACAGTGCGCTGAAATACATGGATCTGTCGGCGTTCTGGCGCGATTCGCTGATGCGCGAGACCCATCGCGACGAGGCGCTGTCGCTCAATATGGACTTCGAGATAGAGCGGCGTCAGCTCGACATGCGGCTGAAAATCGAGCATGAACGCATCGTCTGGGCCGTTGTCGGAGGGCTGTTGGCGGTCGCAGCTCTGACGGTGATATTGGTTTTGCAACGGCGCAACAGCCGCCATAAGGTCGATCAGATGAAACGCGAGGCTGAGCTGAAGCAGGAGCGCTACCGCATGACGGCGCAGGTTGCGTCGCTCGAAGAGAAAGAGAAGCTGATAAACGCCGTCAGGACGATTATGCGCGACAGCGACGATATGCCGGCCGAGACGGCGAAGAAGCTCGACTCGACGCTGCGCCTTCACGATTCCACAGAGGTTGAGCGCGAGAGCTTCATTCAGATCCATGACCGCCTCAGTCCCGACTTCACGCGCCGGCTGAAAGAGGCCGTTCCCGACCTGAGCGAGTCGCAGCTCAGGCTGGCGGCCTACGTGGCGTCGGGGATGACGGGGCAGCAGATAGCGCGCGTGCTCAGCATCTCCTACGACTCGGTCAAGAAAGCGCGCTACCGTCTTCGCCAGCGCCTCGGCCTCGACCGCGGCGACTCCCTCGAAGACGCCCTCCGCCGCTTCAGCCAGTAGGCGCCCCGAATAGGCTTGGCAATATTGTTGCGTCATCAAACCCGCCCGGGCGTAGGGACGTGCCTTAATGCCATTAACTTAAAATTCTTCCGAGCAAGTTATCCTATCCGGGCGTAGGGACGTGCCTTTGGCACGTTTCACAAGCAATTGATTGTCAATGCGCTACGTTAGTGGTGCGTCAAACGTACATTTCGTATATGATTGGAACATCGTGTCGCAGCCAAACTGCCAAAGGCACGTCCCTACGCCCGGACGTTTTGCATACAATTGATTACAGCGTTTTGCAGGGTTTAGCGTCAAACGTACATTTCGTATATGATTGGTAAACATCGTGTTGCGGCCAAACGTGCCGAAGGCACGTCCCTACGCTCGGATGTTTTGCATACAATTGATTACCCGTGCTTTGCGGCGTTTGGCGTCAAACGTGCATTTCGTGTGAAATTGATTATTAGGGCGATGCAATGCAGCATTCTTATTTGGCTCTCATTGCTTCCCATCGTTTGGCGACGTTGCTGAGGATATACTCGGCTATGTTGTTCCCATCATGGCTGTTGCGGATGAGATGATCATAATAACGTGATTGCCAAGCGAAATCGATGCCATTTCTGCGGGCATATTTGGTTACTGCTCCTTTGAGCGAATTGATATAACGGCTGAGCTTCGGCACCTGACGCTGCTCTTCGGAATATGCTCTGAGAGGCGAAGCAACTGAACGCTGTTCTGATGGGGAGGCCGGGTCAGATACCAAGCTGTCGGGAATACAGACAATGGCATGGATATGTTCAGGCATCACGACCCATAGCGGCACTTCAAAATCGGTGAAGTCTGAAGCGTGGCGAAGCTGGCTGTCGACAAACAATCCGATGTTGCTGAGAACCATTTCTCCATCGGCTATCATTCCGAAATACGGGCGTCGGGAGGCGGTGCAGATTGTAATGAAATAGTTACCTGTGAGATAACCCAAGTATTTCGTGCGTGGCGTTTTCCGATATTGTTCCACGTTAAATTGAGTCCGGTTTAGTCAGTGTTGTGCAGCCAAACGTGCCGAAGGCACGTCCCTACGTCCGGGCGGTTTTTATTGATTGTTATTAATCACCATTTTGGATTACTCGGGAGAGTAGTTCTTGGCGAGGCCTCCTTCGGCGGTTTCTTTGTAGAGCGAGGGGATGTCGTGGCCGGTCTCTTTCATGACCTGGGTGAGGCGGTCGAAGGAGACGCGGTGGCCGCCGTCGCTGAACGAGGCGTAGATGTTGGCGTCGAGGGCGCGGGCGGCGGCGTAGGCGTTGCGTTCGATACAGGGAATCTGAACGAGGCCGCAGACGGGGTCGCAGGTCATTCCGAGATGGTGCTCGAGGCCCATCTCGGCGGCATATTCGATCTGGGCAGGCGAGCCGCCGAAGAGCTGGCAGGCGGCTGCGGCTGCCATGGCGCAGGCTACGCCGACTTCGCCCTGACAGCCGACTTCGGCGCCGGAGATCGAGGCGTTCTGCTTGACGACGTTGCCGATGAGTCCGGCTGTGGCGAGGGCGTGGAGGATGCGTTTTTCGGGGAGGTTGCGGCTTTTCCAGATATGATAGAGCACACCGGGGAGCACGCCCGACGAGCCGCAGGTCGGGGCTGTCACGATTACGCCGCCCGAGGCGTTCTGCTCGCTGACGGCCAGAGCGTAGGCGAAGGTCAGTCCGCGGCTCTTGAGGTTGTCGCGGTAGCCTTCGGCCTTGACGTGGTATTGGGCGGCCTTGCGGCGCAGGTTGAGCGGGCCTGGGAGGCGTCCTTCCTGGGCGAGGCCGTCGTTGACCGACTGCTTCATCGTCTCCCAGACGCGGTGGAGATATTCCCAGATCGCCGGGCCTTCGCATTCCTCGACATATTCCCAGAAATCGCGGCCTGTCTGCTCGCAGTAGGCCATTATCTCGCTGAGCGAGTTTTTTGAGTAGACGTCGGGGGTTTCGGCTTCGTCGGGGTCGCCTTCGATTTTTATGGCGCCCCCGCCGACGCTGTAGACGGTCATCTCCAGCGCCTTGCGTCCGTCGGCTGTGAGGCCTGTGAGTGTCATGGCGTTGGGATGGTAGGGGAGGAAGACGTCGGGTTTCCAGACGATTTCAACCTTATGGCCGCGGCGCTCGAACTCGCTGATTATGGCGGCGTCGGTGAGGTGGCCCTTGCCTGTCGCGGCGAGCGAACCGTAGAGCGTCACGCTGAAGCTGACGGCGTCGGCCGGGCAGCGGCGCAGGAATTCTATTGTGGCGGCACGCGGGCCCATCGTGTGGCTCGACGAGGGGCCGTTGCCGATACGGAATATCTCTTTTATGGATTTCATGCTATATATAATAATGTGGGAGAGGGTCAGTATTCGCTGAAGAGGCGCGGCTTGATGACGATTCCGACGCGCACACGGCTGCGGAACTGATTGTAATCGAGCATACATTCGCCGTAGCCGTTGTAGAACTGGAGAAAGAGGAACTGGTTGTCGCGGCGGAAAATGCGGTAGCCCAGCTCTATGATGGTGTTATAGTTGAGCTTCCAGCCGCGGCGCTTGACGAGCACCACCGAGGCTGTGAAGCGACGGTTGCGCGAGGTGAACTCCGTTCCGACCTGATAGATTCCGCTGTAGTCGAGGATGTCGCGGTTGTTCTGGCCGTCGACGATAGGAATCCAGACCTTGCCGTGGACGGTCACCTGCGGATCGATCATGATAGAGGCCGCCAGAGAGATTTTGTTCCATGAGCGCGAGGCGAGTCCGTCGCGGCCGTTGCTCTCGTGTTCGGCCATGAGAGTGACCTTTCCGACATATCGGTTCTTGACGAAGAGCGGTTTCGCGAGACCTATGCCGGGGTTGAAGTTCAGGTCGACCATCGGCATAGAGTTCTCCAGAACGTTCCACCAGCATTTCTGGGAATAGAACAGATAGAGGTAGGTTCCGAAAGGGAGCGTCGAGCGTGTCAGTCGCTGCTGAATGGAGATCTGGAACTTTATGTCGGTGTTGGTTTTCGTCGGGGTGTGGTTTACCGCCGTGCCGAAAATGAAGTAGTTGTCTTTGTAGAGTCCGAAATAAGGGCCCCGGTCGAAGGCGCGGCGCACGCTGTCGGTGTCGACGCGCTCGAGCGAGTCGGTGACGATCTGGGCGCCGGCGGCCATCGATACCGCCGCCAGAAAAACAGTCGCTATCAGACGCAAAAGACGGGTCATATCAGCGGCAAAATTACAAAAAATATCGTCACGCAGGGCAGGCGCCGGCGATAATGGCGACAGCCTCGGCCGGGTCGGCTGTCAGGCTGTAGTCGGCATGGCCGAAGAGAAGATCTTCAGCCTCGCGCAGCTGGGCGTCGAGAGGGTTGTAGTAGCCCCGGGTGTTGAGGATGACGATCTCGCCCTGCCAGAGGCCGAGCTTGCGCCATGTCAGGGCCTCGAGAAGTTCTTCGAAAGTGCCGATTCCGCCGGCCAGAGCAATGACACCCGAGGCGAGGCCGAGCATCCGGGCTTTGCGCGAGTGCATGTCGGGCGTGACGATCTTCTCTGTCAGAGCCGGATGGGCCCAGCCGCGGCTGTCCATAAACTCGGGAAGCACGCCGACGGCGCGTCCCCCTGCCTCGATGCAGCCGTCGATAGCGGCTCCCATCATTCCGAATTTGCCGCCGCCGCATACCAGTCCGAAGCCCGCGCGGGCTATCGAGCGGCCGGTTTCGACGCCTGCTTCAATGAATTCCTGATCGATTCTGGCGCTCGAAGCGCCGTAAACAACAATATTTTTCATTTCTACGGCAAAGATAACACACGTTAACCAACTGAAACATAACACGCTATAATGAATTAACAATTTTTAGCAATCGCAAGTGCTGATTTTTATTTGCGTTTCGTTTTGAAAATTCAACCTTTCGTTTTACCTTTGCAACGAATCATAGGATTGTTATATTCTATAAATCCCGCGATAAAATCGCAACCACACGATTCACGCTTTATACCCGCAGCTACTTGACAATTAACCGAAAAACATAATACCTAACCAACCAAATCTCTGATATGCACAGAAATCTTGCAGTTTCAGCCTTGGCCATGGCCGTTGCCGTGACAACGCTGACATCCTGTGACCACCAGGAGTTCACCAGTGACAAGGAGGATGCAAAACGCATCGACGTTCAAGTTCTTTCGCCCGAGCTTCAGAAGGTGCGCGACTACGTGCCCCTCTATGCTGTAATCGCCCACCGCGGTTCAACATTCTGGGCTCCTGAGGAAACCGAAGCCTCGTGGCGCTGGGCCCGCAATATGGGTGCCGACTATCTCGAGAGCGACATGCAGGCAACCAAAGACTGTATCGTTCTTGCCAACCACGACGAGAACCTCGCCCGCACGACCAACGTCGAAGATGTCTACAGCGAATATGTTCCCGCATCGCGCAAAGACTTCTACCGTTCGTTCAAGAAAGCCGACGGAACCCAGGCCTTCACCGAAGCCGACATCCAGGAACAGTATAACCTCGATGTCGCCAACTTCCGTCCGTACTACACGATGAGCTACTACTACCACGAGCTTCTCGCCCTCGACGCCGGAAAATGGTTCAACGACTCAAGCCCCGAGCAGGCCCGCGAAGGTTTCACAGACAACCACCTCTATGTAAGCGCCCTGCGCGACCAGATCGCATACGCCGAGGGTAAATGCCTCAACCGCGACGCCCAGGGCGAGCGCGTTCTGACCTACAAGATCAAACCCGAATATGAAGGCATGAGCCTCAAGGAGATCCGCGAGAAGATGCCGCAGGCCAAATATATGGCATTCGTGGAATATGACTGGGCCAACGCATACGTAGCCGACCCGAAGGACAACGGCAACCGTCCCGGTATCTACATCGAATTCAAGGAATCGTGGCTGAATCCGTCGAATATGGAGCAGCTCGTCTACAACGACCTGACCGCCTGCGGCTGGAACATCATCGAGAAGCCCGAAGCTGAAAACGCTCCCTTCTATGTAAACGGCAAGGTCAACATCGCCCATACCAACGGTAAGGTTATCCTCCAGACGTTCTCGTTCGACGCCCTCCGCCGCGCCAACGACATCTTCAAGGGCCGTGTGCCGATGTGCTACCTCCTCTGGGAAGGCACCTACGCAACCGACGTGACCTACACCACTCCGACCGGCTATGCCGCAGTCATCAAATGGGCTCAGGACAACGGCGCCCACATCATCGGCCCGGCTATTTCAGGCGCTCCCAACAACTATCCCGAGATGAACGCCCCCTGGCAGGCCTACATGATCCGCAAATCGGGCATGATCAACCATCCCTACTCGTTTGACTCGTATGCCCAGATGGGTAAATACATGGGTGTCTACAACTATGGTATCGAAACCCAGTTCGACGACCTGATGAGAATTACCGTTGATCCGACCCAGTACACCGTGTTCGACTCGCCTGTCTCGCTGCCCATCTATATGGACGGATTCTTCACCAACCGCACCGAAATGTCGCTGCGCTATATGATCGAACAGGGCTTCCGCTGCAACGCCAAGCTCCCCAACCCCTTCTACACCAACAAGATCTACAACAACGCCGAGGCTCCCTCAGTTGTGCCTGACGCTGAAACAGTTCTTGAAGACCTCGGCTACTACAGATAAGCCGCTTCGGTTGACTTCCGATATAATTCATTCAACGACTAACGACAAAAATCCAAAACAATGAAGAAATATTTCGCGCTGCCCCTTATGGCCGCTGTATGTCTGACCGCCGGAGCCCAGGACTTTGACAATTCCCCGACCGTCAACATCGAGAAAAACGATATGAAATTCACCGTAGGTGCCCGCATGATGGGCGATGTAGCCTACTATCACAGTGATTTCACCAACCTGAAGTCAGGCGCTTCGCTGACCGATGCCCGCATCCGCACATCGTTCACCTACCGCGACTGGTACTTCTATGCCGACTTCGGCTTCGGCGGCGGCAAGTTCTCGCAGAAGAACATCTTCGCCCAGTGGAGCAAAGAGAACTCTGTAGGCGGCGTCAACTCGATCAAAGCCGGTTATTACAACGATCCCGGTTCCATGGCCCGCAACACCTCGCTCGGTTCATACCACTTCATCTCGCGCCCGGGCTCGACAATGGCTCTCGGACTCGGCCGTGAACTCGGTATCACCTACAAGTTCCGCAACAATATGTGGTTCGCCCAGCAGGGTATCTTCACCGACAACAGCTACAATGAGCAGTCGGTCGGCTTCGGCGGCGTAAGCCTCTCGGGTCGCTGGCTCGTTCGCCCGATCAACACCGAGGACATGACCTTCCATATCGGTGCCAACTTCAGCTGGACCCACCTCGGCGGCGGCGAAGTCACCAACAACATTATGAAGAAGACCCTGACCCTCGGCCAGCCCATGGAAACCTACGTTGACGGCAACGAAGACATGGTAAGCGCCGTTCTCCCCTGGGCCAACAATGTTGTGAACGTCGGTGCGGAAGTTCTCTTCCGTGTTCCGAAATTCTTCGCCCGCGGTGAATTCCTCTACAAGCATCTGACCAAGAAACGCGACAGCTACTCGCTCTTCGAGGATGCCCAGAACAACATCGACGCATGGGGCACATACGAAGCATGGCTTGCTGCAAATCCTCTGCGTAACAACAATTTCTACGGCGGATATATCGAGGTAGGCTATCAGATCTTCGGCAAAGGCTACCGTTATAACAATGCCGACGCTGTTCTCGGCGGTCTCGATGGCAAAGCTCTCGAAGTTGTTGCCCGCTGGAACTATACCGGACTCAACGACGTTGTCGACGGCGAATATTACGACGTCAGCCGCGACCAGTACTATCCCGACGGTTACAAGGCTGACTACCCTTACAATTCGTCGAGCGTAGGCGGCGGTAATGTCAACAGCTTCACCATCGGCGTGAACTTCGCCTTCAACAAGTATGTCCAGGTTATGGCCGACTACACCTACAACCGTCTGAGCCGCGACAAACTCCCCTTCGACCGCGACATCCACGCTCTCCAGGGCCGTCTGCAGTTCACATTCTAAGCAAATCCGGTTCTCCGAATAGTCGAGGGCGCCCTGCGGGGCGCCCTCGTTCGTTGTTTCTGATGTTTCTGATGTTTCTGATGTTTCTGATGTTTCTGATGTTTCTGATGTTGTTATCTTAGATGGAAAAAGAGCGCCGCGCGGCCTCAGGCCGTGCGGCGTTTTGTTGTCGGGGTGAAAGGATTCGAACCTTCGACCCCCTGCTCCCAAAGCAGGTGCGCTAACCGGACTGCGCTACGCCCCGATAAACAACACCGCAAAGATACGAATTATTTGCGGTGTGTGCAAGTATGGCGATCAGTGACGGACGATGCGGATGAGCCACTGCTCGGGGGTGTCTTCGACGTATTCCACGGGGATTCCGGCGTCGGTGAGGCGTGTGGCCATCTCCTGAGCGGGCGGAAGCTGGTGGGCGTGGATTCCGAGCTCGGCATTGGCGGCGTTGGCGGCGTCGCGTCCGCAGCTCTGGGCGAGTGTGACCGAGCCGGCGCCGGCGAGGTTGTGGTAGTAGAGGCGCATGATCGTTTCCATCGGCTGTTCGAGATGGGGAAGCACGTCAAGAAGAATCACGCGGTCATAGAGCGAGTGGACGGGGTCTTTCTCGATGTCGGTCAGCATGAAGCGCACGGGCAGCGGGAGGCCGGCGTGTTTGTCGTGGGCCACGGCGAGCATTTCGGAGGCGATGTCGACGGCGTCGATGTTGCCGAAGGGGCCTATTGATTTTGCGAGCAGGGGCAGGAGGGTGCCTGTGCCTGTTCCGACGTCGAGCACAGTGTCGCCGCGGTGAACTTTTGCGAAGTCGATGATATGTTGCAGCTTGGCGTTGTCGGGGCGGTTGGGACGCTCGTCGTAGCCGGCTGCTACGGAGTTGAAGAATTTAGCGGTTGAAGTCATTTGGCGAATGTCTTATAATTTTGGGCTAAAGGTAGCCAAAAAAATCCAAACGGGCGCCAGCTTTTTAGATTTTTTAGAGGTGGATGGAAAAAGAAAGGGCGCCCGGCGAGGGGCGCCCTTGAGCGGCACGGGGCCGCGGGAAGTGCTTATTTCACGAGGATCTTTTCAACTTTGTTGCCCTGACGGCGGATGACGATCTGGCCGGGAGCGGGCTCTTCGAGGCGAACGCCCTGGAGGTTGTAGTATTCAACCGGGGTTGTGTCGATGGTTACAACTTCTTCGATACCGTCGCTGGTGACGTAGGTCACTTTGATAGAGGTGCACGAGGGATTGAAGGTTGTGCCCGACGAGTTGGGGTTGCTCTTGAGGAAGTGGAAGTCAACCGACGCGGCTTCGCCTGTCCAGATGTTGTCGGTGAGGGTTCCGGTGCTGGCGGTCGAATTCTCGAAGTTCGAGGTATACTGGCAGACGAACTCGATGCGTTTCAGGGTGACACCTGTTCCGGCTATAGTGGCGGTGTTGTCGCCGTAGAAGCGGAGGTCGGTGACATTCTTGGCCGAGGTGAACACGCGCGGAGCGTTCTTGTCGTTAGAGCCGCGGCTGAGGGTTATCGAGGTCTTGCCGGCAGTGAATGTGCGGCCGTCAAGTTCGACGCCTTCGCCCGAAGCGGGAGCTGCGAAGGGATCGCTGAGGGTTGTCGGATCCTGGAAGTTGTAGGTGGCAGTCTCTTCGGTGGGCTGGACGGGACCGGGTTCGCCGCCTTCGCCGTAGGTTACGATGACTTTCTGCATCGAGGGCGAGTATTTGCCCTGCGAGTCTTTGGCCCAGGAGAATGTTACCGAGGTAGCGTCGCCTGTCCAGACAGCGTCGGCGAGCGAGCCGCTGTCGGCCTTAGAGTTGTCGTAGTTGGCGGGATAGGCTGTCACGAATTCGATGCGGGTGATCGAAGCGCCGTTGGTCGAGCTGATGGTTGTCGAACCGCCGTTGTAGACGCGGAGCTCGACTTCGCTTTCTTCTTTCGACTTGTAGAGGCGCGGCGAGGTGTTGTTCGTGCCCTTGTCGTTGACGAGGGTGATGACACCTGAGGTGAAGGTTACGCCGTTGACGTCGACAGCGTTATCGGCGCCTGCGCCGGGAACAGACTGTGCGGGGCTGAGCGAGCCGGGCTGGGTGAAGTCGAATGTAGCGGTGTTGTCGCCGGGGTTGACGGGAGTGCCGCCGTTGTCTTCGAAGCGGGTGGGGAAGAGGACAACCTCGATGTTGTCGCCGATCTTGGTCTTGCCGATGAAGCCGTAGATGTCGGCGTCGTCAGCGGCAGCGACGTTGGTCACGGTCTTGCTCCAGCGGTTCCAGAGGGTGAAGGTGGCTCCGTCGGTTGTAACGGTGAACTGGCGGTCGGTTTCGGTAGCTTCGACTTTAGCACTTTCGAGGCGGACATAGTGGAGAAGGTTGGCTTCGGTCACCTTGTCGCCGGTGATGAGCTGGGGAGCTTCGGGAGCGCCGTCGTAGCCCTTGGCGAAGGTCGAGGCAACGGGGATGATTTCGGGCATTCCGTTGTATTCCTCATAGTGGCCGGTGGCGCCGGCTGCGATAACCTGGCCGTTGGTGTATTCCTGAGCTACGTCGCCATAGACGAATCCGTAGGTGTCGGCCTGCTTGACGAAGAGATCCTTGCCGTTCTGGTAGAGGACTGTCAGAGCAGCGTTGATGGCCTCGTCGGCAGCGGGCTTGGCCTGCATCCATTCGGCGAGCGAAGAATAGCCTTCGCCGGGGTGGGGAGGTGTCGGGGTGTCGCCGCCGCCTTTGACGAAGATTTCGATCTTCGAGATGCGGATCTGTCCGGCTTTGGTGTCGCCGTCTTCGCCGAGAGTGGCTTTGTCACCGACGGTGAAGGTGATCGACGAAGCGTCGCCGGTCCATGTCATCTGGGTGTCACCCTTGGCCTGGGTTGCCATGGTGCCGACAGAGGGCGTGAATGTCGTGTAGCGGTATTTGGCGTCCTCGGCGAGGGTGAAGACGATCTTCTCGATTTCCTTGCCCGAGATTGTCAGGTCGTTCTTGGCGTAGAGGCGCAGAGCTGCAGTGGCAGCGTGGTACTGCGGGTTGGTCGAACCGCCGTTGTTGACAGCCTTGGCGTTGATGCCGTCGACTGTGACGTTGAGAGCGTCGGCCGAGTGGTTGGCGTAGACGATGGTGACGTTGGTGGGCTGGTCGGGATTGTCGGGATTATCGGGATTGTCGGGGAGTTTGTCGCCCTTGACAGTGATCAGATAGAAGGCCGAGCCGGCGAGGTAGTTAGCGTTGGCGGGCGAAGTAGCCGTTACCATGGCGTTGCCCGGGCCCATGAGGGTCACAGCGCCCGAGAGAGCGTCGACAACGACGGCATCGGTGTTGTTCGAAGTGTAGAGAACCTCAACGCCTTCGGGCTTGGTCAGCACGGGAGCGGTGAAGGCTTTGCCGACTTCGGCTTCAACGACGCCGGGAGTGAAATACATGACAGGTTCCTCGCGGACAACGGGCTGGTCGGGAGTCGGAGCAGCCTCGACGGTCAGCGAATACTGGGCCGAGCCGGCGAGATACTTGTCGTTGGCGGGGGTTGTGGCTGTGATGATGGTAGTGCCGGGAGCCACGAGAACGAGAGCGCCGTCGGTGCCGTTGATGACGGCTACCGAAGAGTTGCTCGAGTTATAGCTGACGGCGGCGTCGGTTGCCTTGACGAGCACGGGAGCTGTGAAGGTCTGGCCCATGACAGCCTTGGCGGTAGCGGCCGAGAAGGCGAGTCCTGCGGGCTTGGGAGCTTCGGGCTGGTCGGGATCGACGGGAGTCGAGGCGGCTTTGACGGTCAGCACATACTGGGCCGAGCCGGCTTCGAAGTCGTCGTTGGCGGCCGAGGTGGCCATGATTGTGGTTGTTCCTTCGGTCAGAGGGGTGACAGCGCCTGTGGCGGCGTCAACGGTGGCGACAGCGGGGGTCGAGCTTGTGTAACTGATGGCGGCTGTCGTTGCGAAGGTGAGAACCGGGGCGGTGAAAGCCTCGCCGATGGTAGCTTCGGCGGTAGCGGCTGCGAATTCGAGACCTGCGGGCTGCTTGACAACGGGCTTTTCGCCGTAGATGGCGGGCAGCGAGGCGCTTGCGGCGGCGTCGGCTGTCACGCTCGAGAAATTCTTGTAGTTGCTCTGATAGGCGATGACGTTACCGCGGCCTACGTTGGTGATCGTAGCGAGGCCGTCGGCGAAAGTCACTGTCCAGAGAGCGTTGGTGGCAGATGCTTTGTCGGCAAAGGTGTTGAAGCTGTTGTGGGTAGCGTCCATGCCGTAGTATTTGCCGTTGGCGTCCTTGATATAGAACTGGCCTGCCTCGTCGCCAGCTTCGAAGGTGAAGAGATTGGCGTCGGAAGCAACGAGCTTGCCGTCGGCGAGAGCGACCTCGGTTGCCGGCATGTAGTAGCCTGTGGCAATCGGGCCTGCGAGACGGGTATTGTCGGCAAGGAGGAAGTATGAGCCTCCGGCTTCAATGGCCGAAAGAAGTTCGGCGGTGATGGTCTTGACAGCAGTGAGGGTGAGCGTAACGACTGCGCTCGGCTCTTTGCCGTCGGCAACTGCGATAGCCTTGATGACGAAAGTCTGGCCCGCGGCTGTAGCGGCGGGAACGTCAATACCGGCGGCGGTGTAGACTGTCGACGAGGTTGTCGGGGTGGTGTCGTCGGTAGTGTAGTAGACGGTAGCGCCTTCGGGAACGTTCATCTTAACGTTGAGGGCGTCCCAGTATTCGCCTGTTCCACTGACGTAGTCAACGAACGAGGGATTCTTGGTAACGTTGACAGCAGCCTGACCGTAGTAGTCGATTTTTTCAATGCCGAAGATACCGTTGTTGGTCGTCTTGGGCATTTCAAATTTCAGCTGGTAGTAACGGTTGGCAGCGGGAGCGGTAACGGCGAAGGTAAACGTGGCGGTTCCTTTTGCTGCCAGAGCATTGTAGGCGGCAAGTTCGCCGGAGCCGCATTCATAAGTGACTGCGTTGGACATATCTGAGCTCTCAGATACCAACAGGCTGACTGAAGTCGCAGTGTCGTTTGCGCCGTTTTTAACGCGGGTTACATCAACGGAAACCTTGTTGATTTCCTGTGACATGGCAAAATCAGACGTGATTGTTGCAGTCACAGCTGCACTTTTACTTCCGCAACGGATGTAGCCGTCGGTTGTCCACGCACCGTTATTCAGGTTAAAGCCATACGTAGACCATGTCTGGCCTGCATCAGTGTCACCAATCTTACCGGCGACAGTATAGCCGGTAGTGTTGACGATTTGATGCGCTTTGTCCGGTGTTATGCTGACGACCACCGACTGAGCAAAAGCCGATAAGGACAGCGACGCCGCACAAAGCATCGTTAGTAATAGTTTTCTCATGTTTAATTTATTTGGTTAACTTATAGATGAATAATCCCGATAGGCGATAGTCGCCGCAAAGTTATAAAACGCTGTCGAAATTTTCAAATATTCGGGGAGAGATTTCAGCTGAAAATTCGGCAAATTTAATCTAAATTTAATCTGAGCCGGGCAGCGCGCTAAAATAAGCCCTATAGGCCATATAGGCCCAATAATTTTTATAAGTCTTATAAATTTTATAAATCTTATAGCCGGGGCGCGCTTTATGGCGGCAATTATAATGTTTGACAACATATTGTTTGGCTATTTCGTCGAAAAGTGTTACTTTCGTAGCCGACCCGCGAACCGGGCCTGTGTCTATTCTTAACTTCTAACCTTTAACTGATTGAATGAGTTACCTTAAATTTGATAAAAGCCTGATGATTAATCTCGAGCAGTCGCTCCGCAAGGAAATGCTCCGAACCAATCAGTCAGGCGCTTATCACTGTACTACGGTCGTTGACTGCAACACGCGCAAGCAACACGGCCTGCTGGTAATCCCCATCAAGGAATTCGGCAATACGAGCCACGTGATGCTTTCGTCGATGGATGTCACCGTTATTCAGCACGGCGCGCCGTTCAACCTCGATCTCCACCGCTATCAGGGGGGTGTCTACTCCCATCAGGGGCACAAATATATCCGCGAGTATGACTGCGAGAGCGTTCCGCGGACAACCTATCGCGTCGGCGGTGTCATTCTGACCAAAGAGAAAATCTTCATAAGCCACGAAAACCGTCTGCTGATCCGCTACACCCTCGTCGAGGCCCATTCGCCGACAATGCTCAGGATGAGGCCCCATCTGGCTTTCCGCGAGGCGAACGCCCTCGTGCAGGCCAACGACAAGCTCAATCAGGAGTGTCCCGAATGTGCCAACGGAGTGTCGGCGTGTCTCTATCCGGGCTATCCGCGGCTTTACATGCAGTTCAACCACCGGCCCGAGTGGCACTACGAGCCGAACTGGTATAACGGCTTCGAATATGTAAAGGACATGGAGCGCGGCGTCCCCTACGTCGAAGACCTGTGGGTTCCGGGCTATTTCGACATTCCTATAAAGAAAGGTGAGTCGATAATCTTCTCGGCCGGCGTCAGTGAGATTCAGCCGCGTCAGTTCTCGAAGATGTATGAACGCGAGATAGCGTCGCGCACGTGTCGCTCATCGTTCTTCAACTGCCTGAAGAACGCCGTGAAGCAATGCTATATCAAGGAGGACGACAAGATGTATCTCATCTCGGGTTTCCCCTGGGGCAAGATTCTTGCGCGCAACACCTTCATGGCGCTTCCGGGCGCTACCATAGCCATAGACCATAAAGATGACTATCACGCCATAATGGCCACCGCCGCCGAAGAACTCGAACGTTTCATGGCCACGGGCGAGACTGTCGGCAACCGCATCGCCGGCATCGACCTGCCCGACATTCCGCTATGGACGCTGTGGGCGCTCCAGCAGTATGCCCGCTCCTACGGCTATGAAGAGACGCGCGAGCGATATCTCGGACTGGTGGCCGGCCTTGTCGACTACGTTGCCGAAGGACGCCACCCGAATCTCTTTATCGACGAGCGCGGAATGCTGTCGACCGACGGCTCGGTGACTCCCGTGTCGTGGATGAACGCCGCTCTCGACGGCAAGCCCGTAGTGGCCCGCAGCGGCTATCTGGTGGAATTCAACGCGCTCTGGTATAACGCACTGGTGTTCGCGTCGAAACTCGTCGAGGAAGTTCCCGAGATGGCCGAAGCCGCCGGACGCTGGACGGCGCTCGCCGAAAAGCTCAAGCCGGCGTTTACCGACACCTTCCTCAACGACTACGGCTATCTCTATGACTATGTCGACGGCACCTACGCCGACCCGAGCGTGCGCCCCAACATGGCTGTCGCCATCGGCCTCGACTATTCGCCGCTCGACCGCCGACAGCGCAAGAAAGTGCTCGACGTCGTCACCCGCGAACTGCTGACCCCGAAAGGACTGCGCACACTGTCGCCCAAGAGCTACGGCTACCGCCCGTTCTATCTCGGCTCGCCCTACGACCGCGAGATGGCGCTCCACAACGGGCCGGCGCGCCCCTGGCTCATGGGCTTCTACGCCGACGCCTACCTGAAAGTGTTCGGCATGAGCGGAGTGAGCTATATAGACAGAATGCTTATCGGCTTCGAAGACGAGATGGGCAACGGCTGTGTAGGGTCGCTGAGCCAGCTCTACGACGCCAATCCGCCATACGAGGGACGCGGCGCCATCAGCCACGTTACCAACGTGGCCGAGATACTGCGGACCCTGCGCACACTGAAGAAATTAAACCCGTAAAACACTCCACACTTCCGCTAAATGAAAGCTCTAATGTTCGGGTGGGAGTTCCCACCGCATATTCTGGGCGGTCTCGGCACCGCCAGCTACGGCCTCACTCGCGGCATGTGGCAGTGTGGCGACATGGATATAACCTTCGTCATCCCCAAGCCCTTCGGCGACGAAGACCGCCACTTTGCCAACATAATCGGCACGAGCCAGACTCCGATCGCCTGGCGCGACGTCGACCGCGACTATGTCGAGCAGCGCATCGGGCGCGTCATGTCGCCCGACCTCTACTACCGGCTGCGCGACCATATCTACGCCAACTTCGACTATATGCGCACCAACGACCTGGGATGTCTCGAGTTCTCGGGCCGCTATCCCGACAATCTTGTCGAAGAGATCAACAACTATTCGATTTGCGCAGGCGTCATAGCCCGCACGCTCGATTTCGACGTCATCCACAGCCATGACTGGCTGACCTATCCGGCCGGAATCCACGCCAAGCAGGTCACCGGCAAACCTATGGTCATCCACGTCCATGCCACCGAGTTCGACCGTTCGCGTGGCAAGCCCAATCCGACGGTGTTCGGCATTGAGCTCGACGGAATGCGCAACGCCGACCACATCATAACCGTCAGCAACCTGACGCGCGACACCGTCATCAACAAATACGGCATGGATCCGGCCAAGGTCACCACCGTCCATAACGCCGTCACACCGCTCAGCCCCGACCTTCTCGACATAAAGATGCCCAAGGGGAAAGACAAGGTCGTCACCTTCTTAGGGCGCATCACAATGCAGAAAGGGCCCGAATATTTCGTCGAGGCGGCCGTGAAGGTTCTGAAAAACAACCATAACGTCAGATTCGTCATGGCCGGTTCAGGCGACATGATGAACAAGATGATCGATCTGGCCGCGCGCCGCGGCATTGCCGACAGGTTCCACTTCCCCGGTTTCCAGAAGGGACGTCAGGTCTATGAGATGCTTGCCGCCAGCGATGTCTATGTCATGCCCTCGGTCAGCGAGCCGTTCGGCATCTCGCCGCTGGAGGCCATGCAGATGGGAGTGCCGTCGATAATATCGAAGCAAAGCGGCTGTGCCGAGATTCTGACCAATGTCATCAAGACCGACTACTGGGATATCGACGCCATGGCCGACGCCATCAACGCCATAATAACCTATCCGGCGCTCTATAACCAGCTCCGCAGCGACGGACTCGACGAAGTCAACCGCATAACCTGGGACAAAGCCGGCCAGAAGGTTATCGACATCTATCACCGCGTCACCGGCAAATAAATCTATCACACTACCTTATTTTATAGAAAACGACAACAATGAAAGCAATCTGTTTTTATTTCCAGATACATCAGCCGTTCCGCCTCAAACGCTACCGCTTTTTCGACATAGGCAACGACCATTATTATTTCGACGACTTCGCCAACGACGATATCATCACGCGCATAGCCGCCAACTCCTACATACCCGCCGCCGAGAGCCTGCTGCGCATGATCGAGGCTACCAACGGCGCTTTCCGCTGCGCTATCTCGGTGACAGGAACGGCTCTGGATCAGTTCGAGCAGTATGTGCCCGAATTCATCGACCTGCTGAAGAAGCTGGCCAAGACCGGCAAGGTAGAGTTCCTTGCCGAGACCTACGCCCACTCGCTGGCGTCGCTTGCCGACCCTGAGGAATTTCGTCTGCAGGTCAAGGCCCACAGCGAGAAACTCCACACTCTGTTCGGCGTCAAGCCGAAAGTTCTGCGCAACACCGAGCTCATCTACTGCGACGACCTCGCTCCGCAGATCTACGACATGGGCTTCAAAGGCTGTATCACCGAGGGCGCCAAGCATATTCTGGGCTGGAAATCGCCCAACTACGTCTACAGCGCCGCCTCGTGCCCGAAGCTGAAACTGCTGCTCAAGAACTCGAAGCTGAGCGACGATATCGCCTTCCGCTTCTCGAACACCGAATGGGACGGCTACCCCATGACTGCCGACAAATATATCGACTGGATCGCATCGACTCCGGCCGAGGAACAGATAATAAACCTGTTCATGAACCTCGAGACCTTCGGCGAACTGCAGCCCGCTTCGTCGGGAATATTCCAGTTCCTCGAGGCTCTGCCGCGCTTCGCCGCAGAGCGCGGCGTTGAGTTCTGGACGCCGACCGAGGCTGTGCAGAAGCTGAAGCCTGTTGCCGAACTGTCGGTCATGCACCCCATATCGTGGGCCGACGAAGCGCGCGACACCTCGGCATGGCTCGGCAATCAGCTCCAGCAGGAGGCGTTCAACAAGCTCTACAGTGTGGCCGAGCGCGTCCGTTTGGCTACCGACCGCAAGCTCCACGAAGACTGGCTGCGCCTTCAGGCTTCCGACCACTTCTATTATATGTCGACCAAACACATGGCCGACGGCGATGTCCACAGCCATTTCTCTCCCTACGACACGCCGTTCGACGCCTTTACAAACTATATGAACGTGCTGGCCGACTTCATTGTGCGCGTCGAAGAGCAGTATCCCCTTTCGATCGAGAACGAGGAACTCAACGCCCTGCTGACGACGATCCGCAACCAGGAGCGCGAGATCGAGACCCTCAACAAAGAGGCGGCGTCGATGCGCCAGAACATCGAGCATCTCAACGAAGAGCACCGGCTCCGCGAACCTAAAAAGAAAGAAGTGGCCGAGGCTCCCGCCAAGTCTAAGAAAGCAGCGGTCAGAAAACCGGCTGCCAAAAAGGCTCCCGCAAAGAAAGAAAAAGCAGAGAAGTAAAGAATATACTCAGAGATGCGCCCGCCCGCCTTGGGCGCATACAATGCCGGAGGAGTTCGTGACGAATTCCTCCGGCGTCGTCGATGGCGGGATAATGCGGGAAAGAGGGGGCGGGGGAGCGCGGCGGCATAGCTTTGCCGGAAATAATTCACTGCTATGGTTTACAGCTACGACGAGATGGTGGAGCTCTGGCTTCTCCACCGATATCACGAGACGGCGCGCACGGATGCTCAGGTTGTGCGTGCCGACGGCATCGACCTGCGCCGGCTTGCCGCCGACGAGATGCGCTCCTGGTTTATGAATCTGCTCGACACTGCTCCGCGCGAGCTTCTTGATCCTGACGACCTCAGCGATGTTGCGCCTGTTCCCGGGCGTCTCGCCGACGGACGTCTGGCGATCACGCTCCCCGAGAGTTGCCGGCGCGTTGTCGGGGTCAGACTTGCCGGCTGGGAGCGGTCGGCGACGATTCTGACCGACAGGGAGTCGGCCGCGGCGCGCCGGCAGTGCTCGCCGATGAGTCGCGCGGGCAGCCATTGCCCTGTCGCCGTTGTCGACGGACGGAGACTCATAATGTCGCCTTCGGAGCCGCCTGAGGTCGAACAGCTGCTTGTGTGCCTCGCTCCGGCCGAGGGAACGCGCGGTGTCTACCGTCTCGATCCGCGCGCACTGTCGACTATTCCGCAGATTAATGACTAAACCTTTATCGATACGAAATGACAAACGAAGTATTTCTTACGGCGCGGCAGGCATGGGGCGAATGGGCCGGCCTGCGCGCACGACGCGACCGTTTCAAGCGGTTCGTCTACGGCGATCAGTGGAGCGATCCGGTGACGTTGCCCGACGGCCGGACCGTCAGCGAATATGAGGCTATGGCTTCGTCGGGAGCTCATCCGCTGACGAACAATCTTCTGCGACAGATTGTGAAGACAGTCGTCGGACGCTATCGCGCCGACGTCGCAACCGAAGAGCGCAGTGACGTGCTCGATGACATAGCCTCGATGAACAGTCTCGACGAGCTCGACGCCCGTGCTCTCGAAGAGTTTCTTATCTCGGGCTGCGCCATTCAGCGCATAACGGCCGAGAAGAGAGCCGAGGGGAACGGAGTGTGGGTCGACAACGTCGCCCCCGACCGTTTCTTTGTCAACAGTTTCACCGACCCGCGCGGCCATGACATCGAGCTTGTCGGGATGCTCCACGATATGAGTCTCGGCGAGGTTCTGATCCGTTTCGGCGGAGGCAACCGGCGGCGCGAGAAGCGGCTGGCGGCCATCTACAGCGAGAGCGCCCTGACTGGAGGTTTCCTGACAAGCTGCGGATGCGAGGATTTCGACGTGGCCGCGCGGGCTGACCGCTGCCGCGTTGTCGAGGTGTGGACTCTCGACTCGGTGGAGCTGCTTGCCTGTCACGACCGTCGCGCGGCCCGGCTCGTGCTTGCCGACGCTTCGGAGCGCGACCGCGTCGAGAGCATCAATGCCCGGCGCCGGCGACTCGGGCAGCCGACCATAGCCGTTCAGCGGCGTCGTTCTGTCAGATGGCGCGGCAGTTGGTTTGCCCCCGACGGCACACTGCTCGCCACTCAGTTGTCGCCCTACAGCCACGGCTCGCATCCGTTTTGCGTGAAGCTTTATCCGCTCATCGACGGCGAAGTTCATCCGTTTATCGAAGATATTGTCGACCAGCAGCGCAATATCAACCGGTCGATAACGCTGATTGACCATATTCTGGGGACTTCGGCCAAGGGAGCGCTTCTTTATCCGATAGAATCGCTGCCGCGCGGAGTGGAGCTGAACGATGTGGCGGCGATGTTCAGCCGTCCGGGCGCGGTTATTCCCGTCAGCCAGACGCGCACGCAGACAATGCCGCAGCTGCTGTCGACCTCAGCCAATCCCGCGGCCGCCCAGCTGCTGCGGATCGAGATGGAGATGATGGAGAAGGTCAGCGGCGTCAGCTCGGCCCTTCAGGGGCAGAACGTCGAAGGGCTCGGAGGCTCGGCGCGCCTCTACGCCGCACAGGCCGAGAACGCCGCGGCTGCCCTGCGCGATATTTTCGACACATTCACCTCTTTCAGAACCTCGCGCAACGCCAAGGCGCTCGCTTCGGCAATAAACAAACCCGCAGGCGCGGGCGTTGATAAGAGAAGGAAAGAACCGTCGGCCAAGGGCGAAAAACCGGACTGACAGATTCTCCGGCGAAAAAACATGACGAATGTTAATCGCCGATTGACCAATATTCACTAACTTTGCGACGCTCAACCGGGAGCGCCCCTTTTCGCGCTTCCGAACGTCACCCTAAACACTCATCATCAACGATGGAACAGAAACAACTCGACCGCCTCAGCTACGCCCTCGGCCTTAGCATGGGCAACAACTTCCGCGCCAGCGGAATCAATGAAATCAATGTCGACGACTTTGCCGCCGGTGTGGCCGCAGTGTTCTCGGGCGAGAAACCCGCCATGAGCTACGAAGAGGCCAAGGAGGAAATCCGCGTCTACTTCACCGCTCTCGAGAAGAAGCAGCAGGAAGCTGCCGCCGCTGCTTCGAAAGTAAACGAAGAAGCCGGAAAGAAATATCTCGAAGAGAACGGCAAGCGCGTAGAAGTGAAGACAACCGCCTCGGGACTTCAGTATGAAGTGCTGACCGAAGGCAAAGGCCCGCGTCCGACCGCAGCCGACGAAGTCACCGTGCACTATACCGGCCGCCTTATCGACGGCACTGTTTTCGACAGCAGTGTAGAGCGCGGCGAACCCGCCACCTTCGGCGTCACTCAGGTTATTCCCGGATGGGTCGAGGCTCTTCAGATGATGAACGAAGGCTCGAAATGGCGCCTGTTCATTCCGTCGAATCTCGCCTACGGCCCCAACGGAGCCGGCGGCGTCATCGGCCCGAACGCAACGCTGATATTCGAGGTAGAGCTTATCAAAGTCAACAAGAAATCAAACATCATTATCTAAATAAACCCTTTTCAACCAAAATGAAGAAAATTATTCTTGCTGCCGGCGCATCGCTGATGATGCTTGCCGGAATGGCATCCTGCAACGGCTCGTCGAGCAGCGCTGCCGACGCCAACGACTCAACCAGCACAACCATGGGCGAATTCAACGGTTCGATGCTCAACCAGCAGATGGCATCGGTTCCTGAGGAAATGCGCGCCAAATACAACAAAGACGAAATTCTCAAGGGTATCGAATACATGATCAACATGGATACCACCAAAACCAGCTACTTCACCGGCCTGAGCATCGGCCAGAACCTCGCCGGAATGCTCATGCAGATGGAAGAATCGGGAATCTCGGTCGACCGCAAGGCTTTCATGAACGCCTTCAAGCAGGCTTTCCTCGCCGACAGCGTCGGCGATATGGTCTCGATTCAGGCCCGCTATCAGAAGGTTATGAACGCCGTTCAGCAGCAGATGATGGCCGAGCAGCAGAAGAAAGCCGAGGCTGAGGCCAAAGCTAAGGAGAACAGCCCCGAGGCCAAGAAGAACAAAGCCGACGGCGCCGCTTTCGTAGCCAAGAAAATGAAAGAGGATCCCTCGATCAAGAAGACCGCCAGCGGTCTGGCCTATAAGGTTCTCGAGCAAGGCACGGGCGAAATGCCTACCGATGCCGACCAGGTTGTGGTAGCCTACAAAGGCACCCTCATCAACGGCAAGGAATTCGATTCGAACGACAACGCTACCTTCCCCGTGCGCGGCGTTGTTCCCGGATTCGCCGAGGCTCTGAAAATGATGAATCCCGGCAGCCACTATGTTATCTACATTCCCGCCGAGCTTGCCTATGGCGTTGACGGCACTCCCGACGGTTCGATTCCCCCGATGTCGACCCTCGTGTTCGACGTGACCGTGAAATCGATCGCTAAGAAATAAGCTGATAAACAAACCTTAACGAGCGAGAGGCGCCGCCGCACTGAGCGCGGTTCCTCTCGCTTGTCATATCCACGGAAAAACATTATGCAAGCTTCGGCATGGCTGACGGTGGCGCTGCTCGTCGTCAGCAACATTTTCATGACATTCGCCTGGTATGGACATCTTAAACTTCAGCAACTAAAAATCATAACGTCGCAGACGTCGCTGATCTGGGTTATCCTGATCTCATGGGGCATAGCTCTGCTCGAATACTGCTTCATGGTGCCCGCCAACAGAATAGGGTTCGAGGGGAACGGCGGCCAGTTCTCGCTCATGCAGCTGAAGGTCATGCAGGAATGTATAACCCTGGTTGTCTTCACAGTTTTCACCGTCGTGCTTTTCCGCGGCGAACCGCTCCACTGGAACCATCTGGCGGCATTCGTATGTCTCGTGGCTGCAGTTTATTTTGTGTTCATGAAATAGAATCCCGAATGCGGTTTTTTATGGGAACGGCCGAGGTTTTTGTGATTTCGGCGAAAAATCACTATCTTTGTGCGCTTTATTGGCTGCCGCGACTGTCGGGCGGCCTTACGGCATACTAAAACAAGATAATCAAATCATTAAATAATCAATGGCAACCCTTGAAAAAATCCGCAGCAAATCAGTGCTGCTATTAGTCATCATCGCCGTGGCCCTTCTCGCCTTCATCTTGGGCGACTTCCTGACCTCGGGCCGCTCGTTCTTCAGCAACAGCACCACTGTAGCCGAGGTCGGCAACTCAAAGCTTTTCGGCAATACGAAAATCAATATCAACGAGTTCCAGAGACGTCTCGAAGAGGCCAGCCAGCAGGCTCAGGCCCAGGGCCGCAAATACGACAGCGCCGTGCTTCAGCAGCAGGTTCTGACGCAGATGATTTCAGAGGCTCTGTTCAACGAAGAGATGGACCGTCTGGGCATCAAGGTTACCGACGCCGAACTCTCCGACGCCATGCTCGGCCAGAACGCCGGCTATCTCAATAGCATGGTTCAGCAGCAGTATGGCGTTGAAAGCGCAGCCCAGCTCCACGACATGGCCTTCAATCCCTCGAAATATCAGCTCGACGCCGATCAGGCAGCCCGCCTGCGCGCGATCTGGATTGATCTCGAGAAAAATATAGAGGAACAGCTCCGCGGCCAGAAGCTCCAGACTCTGTTCATGGGAACTCTCGTGGCCAACGACCTCGACGCCAAGGCTCTCTACGACGAGAACGCTTCGACAGCCCACATCCTCTATACTAAGAAAGATTATTCGAGCCTCGCCGACGACAAATATCCTGTCACCGACGCTGAAATCAACGCTGAATATGCCGAGCGCAAAGGCCGCTACGAGCTCGCCGAGCCGATCCGTCAGGTCGAATATATCGCTGTCGACATCACTCCGAGTCCCGCCGACATCCAGGCCGGACAGAAGCGCGTAGAAAATGCTCTGGCAGGTCTTAACACCAAGGAAGGCGCTACCGGCGTCGAAGATATGGACGGCTTCCTCGCCGAGCGCAAATCTCTCACCCGTGGCGCCATCACCGATCAGGCAATGAAGAGCTTCGTCGACAGCGCCACAGTAGGCAAAGCCGCTCTGGTAAGCCATCGCGGCAACGACTACACACTGGCCAAGCTGATGGGTTCGACTTCGCAGGTCGACTCTGTGCTGATCGACTTCCTGATGGTTCAGGGCACCCGCGCACAGGTTGCGAAGATGGTGGCCGATCTCAACGGTGGCAAATCGTTTGCCGACGCTGCCAAAGACAGCCTTGTGGCAGGTTCGCAGGACAGCACCTGGATTCAGATGACAGCCGCCGACATGGCCTCGCTCCGTCCGGCTATCGACGGCGCAACCCTGGGTCAGTGGTTCACCCCCGACACCCTCGCCGAGAACGGCCGCATTTTCCGTGTGCGCCAGCGCAAGGCTCCGGTGACCGTCTACGACATTGTCGAAGTCAACTATGTGCTCGAGCCGAGCAATGCCACCTTCAACAAGCTCTTTACCGACCTCGACAAATATGCCAAGACAAACAACAATGCCAAATCCTTCAAGGAGAACGCCGCCAAGGCCGGCTATAACGTTCAGGAAACCCTCGTCGGAAACTCTTCGCCGATGATCGGCAACCTCAACGAAACCCACAATGCTGTCGCATGGGCTCTCGATGCCAAGAAGGGTCAGGTTTCGCCTGTGTTCGGCGAACAGACCGACGATCGCCTCATTGCCGTGGCTGTGGCCGATAGCTATGAGGACTATATGCCCGCCAGCTACAGCGATGTCCGCTCGGAGCTCGAGACACGCGTGCGCAACGCCAAGAAGGGCGACGCCCTGCTGAAGCAGTATCAGGGTAAAGCCAAAGACGTTGCCGGCTACGCCAAGGCTATGGGCGCTTCTGTCGACACCACCACCGTTACCTTCGGCCAGATCTTCATTCCGGGTCTCGGCCCCAACGAAAGCGCTCTGACAGCTGCCGCTGCCGCTGCCAAGAAAGGCCAGATGGTCGGCCCGATGAAAGCCAATAACGCTCTGGTTGTGTTCACCGTTACCGACATCGAGACCGAGGGCCGTCCGTTCAATGCCGACGAAAGTGCAGCCCAGTTCGTTCAGACCCGCGGTGCCGGCGCACTGAGCCGCAACATCGTCAATATCATCAAGGGACGCCGCAAGGTTCAGAACAACATCCCCCACTTCTTCAAGTAAGAACAGCTCCTGAAAGAAGATACCCGCGGGGTCCGGCAGTCAGCCGGGCCCCGCGCTGTTGTTTAGGCTTTATCCCGAAGTATCCCGATTAATCCTGATTAATCCCGATGAACCCCGAAATTTCCATTTTTTTGGCTATTTTTGCGGAAAATAGTCTTACCATGAAAAAAATTGCCACCGCACTGTTGTTTACGGCCGCTATGGGCGCCGTTGCCGGAAATGTCGATGTTGAATGGGAGGTTGTCGGCCACGCTCCTACACAGGAATGGCGCACCGCCTACACCCAGCGTTTCACCCTCCGGGGCGATCTCGCGCGCCTTAAGCGCCTCGGCTTCTCGCAGGTCGGGATGGAGATGAAAACGCTTAATCCGGCCGACACCGTGGCCGAACTCATCCCCGGCTCCTATTACATAGCTTCGCCGCGGTTCGCTGCGGGTGCCGACAGCGTTGTCGTCGACGTAGTTTGCCACGGAACCTGTCCGCAGGCCAGTTTCCGGACCGACGCCGTCTTCGGCGTCGATGCCGCCGGAAAGCCCTTTGATGTAGGATTTCGTCAGAAGTTCAATGTCGGTGATCCGCGGCAGTGGTCGATGGAGGGGCGCGACGATATGGTCTACGGCCCTGACATCTATGCGCTCAACGAGGCCCTTCAGCTCGAAGCCGCCGCTCCCGGGCCGTTCGATATGGCGCCGTCGCTGAAAAGCGTAAGAATCACGTCGCAGAAGAAATGCCGCGACGGCAGAATACTGTCGGAGAAGACCGTCAAGGCCGACAACCCCGAGTTCTATCGGCTGACGATAACCCCCGCCGGTGTAGAGATAGAGGGCGCTTCGCGCGCCGCGCTGGCAATGGCGCGCCGCACTGCGAAACGTCTGTTCGAGGCGAATCCTTCGGGAGTGCCCGAGGCTGTCGTCGAAGACTGGCCCGACTATCCCGTGCGTGGCATGATGATAGATGTCGTGCGCAATTTCCACTCGCTCGCCCAGATGAAGAAGATTGTCGACGGCATGGCCGACCTGCGCCTTAACCGCCTGCAGTTCCATCTGGCCGACGACGAAGGCTGGCGCCTCGAGATAGCTGCCCTTCCCGAGCTGATAACCTACGGCTCGCGCCGCGGCTACACTACCGACGAGCGCTTCTTCCCGGCCCAGATCTATTCGGGAGCCGGAAATCCCGACGGGGAGCTGAACCACGGCTATTACACCCGCGCGGAGTTTGTCGACTTCCTGCGCTACTGCGACGAGCGCGGCATAACGGTCGTGCCCGAATTCGAGTCGCCGGGCCACGCCCGTGTGGCAATCAAGGCCATGGACTTCCGCGAGCGCACTACGGGCGACAGCAGTTTCCGTCTTCATGAACCGGCCGACACAAGCCGCTACCGCTCGGCCCAGCAATACCGCGACTGCGTGCTCAATCCCGCGCTCCCCGGCCCCTATCGCTTTTTCGACGTTGTCAGCGACGAGGTCATAGCGATGTATCGCGAGGCCGGTGTAGAGCTTCCGGCGTTCCATATCGGCGGCGACGAAGTGCCCGGCGGTGCCTGGAGCGGTTCGCCGTCAGCCACAGCCTTCAAGGCCGAGCATGGAATCGAGGACGACAGCGGTCTCCACGCCTATTGGGTTGAGCGCATGGCCGATATGATGGCCCGCAAGGGGGTGAAGATCGCCGGATGGCAGGATATTGCCACAGATTATAACGACAGCTATTCGGCCCGCGTAGCGCCGCAGGTCGATTACGTAAACCTCTGGGTTGACCGCAACTTCCGCAAGGGGGTCAAACATGGTTCGATGGCTCTGCGCAGCGGGTTTACGCCTCTGATATGCGACTTCGGCCACTTCTATCTCGATTTCGCCCATTCCACCCATCCCGAAGAAGAGGGCCTGAACTGGGGCGGTGTCATCGACGAGTTCAAGACTCTCGACGGCTATGCCGGGAACGTTGCTCCGCGCTCCGATGCCGACAAGACGCGCATCCTCGGCGTCCAGGGCCAGCTCTGGGCTGAGACACTCCGCTCTGACGCGCAGATGGAACGCTATCTCTTTCCGCGCCTGTTTGCTCTGGCCGAGCGCGGATGGAACGCCGACACCACCTTTACCCACGGTCGCTTCAACGCCCTCATGGGCTATCGCGAACTTCCGCGCCTTGCGCGCCGCGGCTACAGCTTCCATCTGCGTCAGCCCGGCATGAAGCTAGACGGCAACCGCATCGTCATGAACAGTCCCTACGCAGACGCCGAGATCCGCTACACCACCGACGGCACGACGCCGACCTTATCATCGCCGCTCTACACCGGCCCCGTCGAGGCTGCCGACCCGCAGGCCGTGCGCGCCCGCCTCTTCTACCACGGCGCCGAGTCGGTCACGACCCTCCTTCCGCGCCGATAAGGCCGAGAAATTCGATTGTGCGGACGCGATTCATCGCGTCCGCGCTGTCATTTTTTTTATCGTTGAAAGTGTCGTTATGCCAATTCGCTACATTATTGTCAATGTAATTCATGATGTTCGTGTAGGCATGCTCGCTCCGTATTATATATTCGTGAAACCTTTGTTGCCAGATTTTGGGATTGCCTGATTGGCTTGGGAGTTGTCGCGCACGTGCCTGGCGTGTCACGCCGGCCTTGAATGCTCCCACCACAGATGCCAGACGGCTGTTGTGATGGAAATCCTGTGATTCAGGCGCTTCGTGGCGGCTTTGTCGAAGACAGCCGAGTTTTTGCGGGGACGGTTGGGATGCTTCGGGAGCTTTGGACGCGGCGGACGTTTTGGAAGTTTCGGACGCGGCGGACGCGATGAATCGCGTCCCTACCGGGGACGTGGCAATCGATATCACCATATGGATATGGTTCGGCATGACGACGTGGTTCAGAATTTCAACGTCGTTATAATATGAAGGGATCTGCTCGATGTTTTCTTTGACGAGACTACCTAATGTGGACGCTATGAATTGCGCACCGACGATTTTGCCGAGTAAATGGCGTTTGTCGGCACAGCAGATTGTAACGAAGTAGAGCCCTTCGTCATAGGGATGCCAATTGGCACGAAATTGGTGGCGGTCAGCCATTTTTCATCATTATTGAATGAGATATGCAAAGTTAGCATTTTTCCCGCAATTCACGGACCGCCCGTGTCCCGGCCCCCGCAAACTTCGATATTTTCCGCAGGTGGGCGTGGAAGACCGCCCGTGTAGGGACGCGATTCATCGCGTCCGCCGCGTCGCCCCCCGCAAAACTTTTATTTTTCAGCCTGATTTGAATAAATATTAGTGAAAATATATATCTTTGCGATTGCTGACCGCATCGAAGCCCCGGTCACGGGAGTGAGGGCGGGAGGCAAGACATAATTGAAAGCGTTTATCCGCGCTGATTCTTGACTCTCTGAAATTCTCGCAAAATTTCAATCAATAGTCAAGGATTGAGCAACGATGGATGCCCGTGGATATGTAATTATCTTGCAGCCGGCATTGTGTCCCGTGAGGAATATTGCCGGAGGCATTGGTTGCATATACAAGCGTAGGGCTTCTTCGTTGCCGTCCGACTATTGATGGGCAATGCGAGAAGCCTCAGAGAGTAGGATGGCAACCGATACAGATTCCTACGCTTTCCCTTTGTAAACCAATCAAATAGCCAACGAGGGGATGACCGCGGCAGCTTTACAACGGGATTATTAACACAACCAATTGAATCACATTTTATGAAAAGATTAATCTATCTGACTTTGATGTCAGTGTTGACATGGTTTTCGCTCAACGCTGAACGCATAAGTCGGGATGTTGCCATTTCTGTTGCCAACGCCGAAGTTCCATGGCACGGACAATCTCCGCATGGCATGTCTAAGGTTGCGGATGGGCGCTTTTCCAAAGTCGTGGCCGAAACCGACGCCTATTATGTTTTGACAACCTCTGCGGAGAAAGGCTTCGCCATCGTTTCTGCCGATGACTGCATGCCGAATATGCTGGCAGGTTATTCGCCGGATCACCGTTTCCCCGCCGACCGCTCCTCCCTGCCGCCTCAACTGAAGGCGTGGCTTCACGATTATTCAGCCATAGTGAAGGCTGTGGCAGAGGGCAGGCTGACATTGAAAGCTCCCAGTCCGGAGCTAAAGGGCGAAGCAGTGACTCCTTTGTTGAAAACCAAATGGAATCAGGATATGCCCTACAACAACTTCGCGCCGCTGTTCGGTTCTGATCGCGCACCTTCGGGGTGTGTGGCCACCGCCGCGACGCAGGTGATGAAATTTTTCAATTTCCCCTCAAAGGGCAAAGGGACAGTGAGAGCTTACCCATACAACGCCGATTCAGAGAACATCGACATCTCTGCGGATGTCTATGACTGGGAGAACATGCTCAACGTTTATGAAACCGACTATGATTATGATAAGCAGACATACGTGCCCGCCAATTTCAACGAGGCTCAGGGCACAGCTGTAGCCACTCTCATGCGCGATTTCGGTTATTCAGTGAATATGGGTTACGGAGCCACCGAGTCGGCCGCCTACTCTTATCTAATACTTCCGGCTCTTGTGCGGCACTTCTCATATTCGCCCGATGCACGCTTTATTTTTCGAGGCAATCAGACGGAGGCGCAGTGGAGCGGTGATATTCGCCGTTCGCTGCTCGCAGGCAGTCCGGTTATATATAATGGCAGGGACGGAACAACAGGTCATGCGTTCGTTTGCGACGGCATCGACGAGAATGGCCTTCTGCATATCAACTGGGGCTGGGGAGGCATGAGCGACGGATATTTCGACATGAATATTCTTTCGCCCGAAAATCTCGGCATCGGCGCCGGCAACGGCGCATATTACCGCGACCAAGATGTCATCCTCTTTCTCAAACCCGGAAACGAGGACAACAACAATTCATCATATCTCGCTCCTCTCTCACTTCGCTACATGAAAAACGGTTCGACAGATGAGAACGGAAAACTTGACCGCCGCACTTCTAAAATTTTTACGGCAGAGTTCCACAACACCTCAGATGTTTCAATCAGTAGAGGCTCGCTGAAGTATTTCCTCACTCTGACGGATATGAACGGCAACACGGTTTATCAGAACCGCGAAAAGGGCTCATCTGACATAAATCTCGCGCCGGGATATTATTACTACTCGTCCTCGACAACTTTCTCCTTCGACAGCGGAATAAATTCGGCCAATATACCCGACGGAGAATATAAGGTCATACCTCAGTATGCATATATCAGTTCGGGCACGTTGGGCGAGACACGCGATTTCGTCAAAGACCGCGAATATATCCGGCTCATCGTGAAAAACGGTGATTTCTATCTCGACAAGCCCTCCGGCAATAAAACGACAATCGAGGTGGCAGGGGCTTCTGCGAGCCTGCTCTTTGCAGCTACGAATCAGACATTCCCTGTTGTTGTCAGCGTAAAGAGCACCACCGACATATTTCAGTCGGCTACATTTTCATATTGCCTGATTCATGAAGACGACGACACCGGTGTCATTCCGGCCGCTGATGCCGTCAGCTGGGGATACGGCTATCCGACTTTGTATCCCGGTGCTACGATCGGCACCACAGTAGACGTACGCGGCTCGTGGCTGACTAAGACCGGACGTTACCGAATGTATTTCCGGCAATATGAGATCGACATCAGCCCGAAGGAACCTGTATGGCTGACAGTCATGGAGTCGCCCGCCGATGGGTTCGCACTAAGCAAACCCCTTGGCGATGTGTCGCTGTCCCTGTCTGACGACATGTATATCTGGCTGTCGCTGACTCCTTATGTGTCTGCTAAGTCCTATGAAGGACAGGTGCAATTATGGGCATATCCTGAAGAGGGCACAGCTGATGAAGCCTTCCTTTTGTCTACGAATAATGTTGACTTGCGTTCAGGAGAGGAGGCATGGTTAGGCCCATCGGCGCAAGTAATGCTGGATAAACCATTGGGTAAATATACGCTGTTCCTGAAATATATGTCGGGCGGCCAGTGGAAAACCGTGCCCGGTTTCACTAATAACGGTACACTCGATTTTTACGACGACGGAAAAGAGTCGTATGTGATGGAACTTAAGTCTGAGGCGAAAATCGGTGAGAATCATGAAGCCTCCCCGGGCGATGAGATCGATATAGAATACCGGCTCACCTGTCGCTCCGACTTGAATTTTACGGATCCTTCAATTATGCTGTTTTGCCGCGATGCGGAGAATCCCACCGGCGACATCTCATTGATTGAAGGTGTGCCCGATCTCAGCATTTCTTCATCCACCATTACCAAAGGTGATGAATTTGTCATCAAAGGTAAAGTAAAAGTCAGCAGAAGCCTTGATTGCGGCACCGGGAAAACATATGTCATCACCCCCGCAATCTATGATCAGGTCGGTGGCAGTGTGTATTATTCGACAGTGCGTTCATATCCTTACGGAGAATCGATGAAACTCCGCGTCACACCGCTCGCGGCAGAAGATGTCGATGTTTCAGTGTATTCTTTCGAGCCCTTCGAAACGTTCCAGCCCGGCGAGGACGACTACGTAGTTTTCCTTGCAAGAATGACCAACAATGGAGATACTTCGCTGAAACATACGCGCTTCAATTTCTATCCCGTAAAGGTAAGCGAGGAAACCGACAATCCCGACTTTGAAAATCTCCCTCACGGAACATATTTTACCACGGATTTTGCACCGGGCTCAACGTTCGACGCACACGTCACCATGCGCGGCGAAATGTTTCCCTCTCACGGCGTCTACCGCATATACGTGACGTATGAGGATTCAGGACGTCAGGTACCTCTCACCGGTTTCGACCCGATATACGTGAATACACCCGGCAGCATTTTCGGCATGACGGTTAAAAGTGTTTCTGATGAAAACATCATGAAATACCTCGAACCCGACGTGAATTTCAATATCTCTCTGACGCTCAGCTGTCCCATCCGACCCTATAGTGGTCCACTTGAATTGTGGGTGCGTCCGTCAACGGGAGGCCCGGATATGTGCATTCACCGGGTGAACACATCGGTGGCAGCCGGTTCGCCGCAGCAGAAGCAGTTCGAGGCATCTTCCGATGCTTTCCTCAATATGCCTTTAGGTTATTATGATTGCTATTTCAAGATTGAGGCCGAGGGCAAGATGGTGAAAGCCGAAGGCGAGAACAACAAGCTTTCTTTCGTTCTGTCCGGCGTAAAAGAGGGCTCTCAGGTGCTTGAATTAGTGGATGTGGCTCTGTCCTCCGGCTCCACGATACCACAGGGAGAGGAAACAGAAATCTCCGTCAGGGTCTATGCGAATGGCCCGGTATCGCTCGACTATTCCAAAGCAAGAATCGAGCTTGTCGACGAAGAGTCGGGCGAACCCGTCGATGCCGAAGGCGGCGCAGTCGAAGGCCCCGCATTGATTGCACAGGGACGCGTCGAAACTCTCAAGGTAAAAGTCAAACTTCCTGTTGATGCTTCGGCGGTAGGCAAAATGTTGAATATCCGCCCTCTGCTTCCGGCAACCGACAACAGTTCCTGCGCACTGCGCACATATCATCCGAATGGCGACCTGTTGCGCGTGATACAGACTGAGGCAATCGTCGAGATGCCCGAACAGGTCGATGTGACAGTGAATTCGTTTGAGCCTCTCGAAAAGTTCTGGCCCGGAGACAAGGACGCCACAGTAACCTTCCTTGCTAAAATGACCAACAATGCCGACACCCCGCTGAACCGCACGCGCTTCAATTTCTATCCCGTAAGGTTGGGCGAGGAAACCGCCAGCCCCGACTTCGAGAATCTCCCTCACGGCACATGCCTTCCCACGGAATTTCTCCCGGGTTCAACCTACGACGCTAACGTTACCATGCGCGGCGACATGTTCCCCTCCTACGGTTTATACCGTATATATGTGACCTATGAAGAATCAGACCGTCAGGTACCTCTCGCCGGAGTCGCCCCGATATACACAACTATCGGCAGTCCCAGCGGCATAGTGGTTGAAAGCGCTTCGGATGAAAATACAACGAAATACCTCGAACCCGACGTGAATTTCAATATCGACCTGACTCTCAGTTCCGCAAGCTCTTATAGCGGGCCGGTTGAACTGTGGGTGCGTCCGTCAACAGGAGGCGAGGAAATGTGTATTCACCGATTGAACACGTCGGTGGCTGCCGGCAGGCCGCAGCAGATGCAGATCGAGGCATCTTCCGACGCGTTCCTTAATTTGCCTTTCGGCGACTATGAGTGCTATTTCAAGGTGGAAGCCGATGGAAATATGGTGAAAGCCGACGGCGAGAATAACAATCTTGTGTTCGCACTGGCCGGTGTAAAAAATGGCTCTCAGGTGCTTGAATTTACGGCCATGTCTCTATCCTCCGGCAGCTGGATATATCAGGGTGAGGAAACTGAAATCTCTCTCAGAGTCCATTCGTTTGCCCCAATCTCGCTCGACTATTCTCAGGCAAGAGTCGTGCTCGTCGACGAAGAGTCGGGTGAACCCATCGATGCCGGAGACGGCGCAATCGAAGGCCCCGCACTGATCGCTCAGGACGACTACGAGACTCTCAAGGCAAAAGTCCAGCTTCCCGTAGATGCTTCGGCTGTAGGCAAGATGTTTATTATTAGTCCTGTGCTTCCGACAACCGACGGTGGTTTCTGCAAACTGCGAACGTATCCTAATGAAGACCTGTTGCGCACGATGCAGATGGCGGCAAAGGCCGGCGTGGCCGAACTCCCTGCCGACATTTGTTCCGTCAGGCTTGACGGAAAGATTCTGAGAATCGACAATGCCGATAGCGGCAGCATGGTTGGTATTTATTCGGCAAACGGTATTCTTTGTCTGCAACAGATTGCGATGACTGACCATATGGGAATCAGGTTGGACGCTCTTCCGGACGGTTTCTACTTCGTCAGACTTACGGCAGGAGGCAAACCCTATACATCCAAAATTATTCTGAAGTAGCAGCGGAATAATCCTTAAACGACTCTACGCTAATGAGGGTGCGTCAGAATTTTTCTGATGCATCCTCATTCCATAGCCTGCTGTAAAATGAAATAAGGCCCCATCGCTTATGTTATTATAGGATAGAGATTGAAAACGGTCTCGTGGTCAAGGGGGATTTGTGTATGTTCTGATCGCAGGATTGGCGCGAGGATATGTCGCAGCCCCGGCTTCCGGAGGGAGGTCGGGGCTGGCGTTGGAGGTGAGGGGCGGTCAGCCGTTGTAGTGGTTTTTGACGGCTTTCTTGAATTCTTCGAAGACGGGGTAGAAGTCGGAGAAGATGCTGTTGTCGCCGGCGCATTTCTTGAGCACGTGGTGGAGCAGGCGGATGCCGATGACGAGTTCTTTGGCGTGTTTCTCGGAGATGTCGCCTTTTTCGTTGACTCTCTCAACCATGGCGGCGAGGTCGTGGTGGCCGCCGAAGTTGAAGTTCATGACTTCCTGAATTTTACCGTCGACGACTTCGGAGATGTTGAAGTGGTAGGAGTGTTTTTCTTTGTCGGATTTACAGTTGCAGTCCATAATATATAGTTTTAGAATTTTGTTGTTCTCTTGAATAACAACCGTTTATCGCGTATGGTTGCTCAAAAAGAGTTAAAAGGGGGCGCCGCATAGTTAATTCAAAGTAGTGTCGGCCGGGACGGGGCGAATTGTTAAAATAATTTTATGGGCGGCATTTCTTAATTCAGATTAAGGTTATTGTAACAAATGCTTGATATTTTCGTGGCGTTGCGATAAGGCGTTATGCTTTTCGGGGTTTTAGGTGGCAAATTTTGCCGAAATGCCGATAAATCGTATCTTTGAACATTGCATATTACCAATCACAATAACTGTTTTATGAAAAAAATTCTATTACTCACATTTATGCTGGCATCCATGTCGTCGTTATGGGCGGCAGGATTCAAGACGCTCAACGTCGATCTTCGCGACGGTTCGAGCGTTGCCATCACACTGGCCGATGACCTTGCAATCAGTTTCGATACCGAAAATATGGTGGCTGAGAGCGCTGCTTCGGGCAAAGTCGAAATTTCGCGCAATGACATTGTCGGCATGGGCCATGTCTCTGACGCCGCTATAGGCAGTGTCGACGCCGACTCCCCCGAGATAGAGCAGCTGGGCCGAAAGATTGTTGTCAGCGGCGTTGCCGACGGCACGGAGGTAAGCATCTATCGTCTCGACGGACGTCTTGCAGCCGCCGACGAGGTTGTCGACGGCCGCGTCGAGATATGCCTCGATTGCTTTGTCCCGGGCGTTTATGTCGTGAAAATCAATGATATGTCGTTCAAAGTAGCTGTCAAGTAAGCATGAAGAGACAATTTACAACAGGACTTCTGGCCATAGCCGGAGCGGCCGCAATCTTTGCCGGCATAGGCCGTATCGATCTGACCGGCGTATTGGGAAAAAGTATCGGCCGCATCTGGCTCGACGATACCGAGAAGATAACATATCAGAAAGATGACGCCGCTGCCGGCGATTATTCCCAGATGACCGTCAGAGAGAAAGACGGGACGGAAAAGACCTACAAGCTTTCGTCGATAACGAAAATGACGCCTGTCGAGGCTCTTCCCGAGAGTCCGCTGACTGTCACGATCACGCCTCACCACTATAATCTCGAATATACGGTTACCACGACCGAAGACGACACCTGGTTCACTGTTTTCGGATGTCCGAAATCGAAGCTTGCCGGAGTTGACAAGCGCGAATGGTATATGGGTTACTGGGCTAAGTTCTACGAGGATGTCCATGCTTTCGCCGATTTCTGGGACAAGACTGTTCCCGAGATCGATAAGAAATCTATTCTCTACCATGCCGACGGAGCCCGCACGGAATGGTGGGATCAGGATTACCAGATAACTCCCGAGATGGACATTGTGTTCATTGTGATTCCGGCCAAATATACCGAAGACGACATCGTTATTGCCGCCGAACCGACGGTGATCGAATGGCGCACAAAGAAACTCGAGGTTGCGCAAGTCGATTATACGTTCACCTACGATCCGGCTCCGACATCAAACAAGGTTGAGGTAGGCGTGAAGAGCTCCGACCCGACAATTCCGTTCGCTGTTGCCATCTTCAACAAGAGCGAGGTCGACCAGAACGGCATTGAAAATACCGTTAGACTTCACCTTGCCACTCTCGAACAGCTTGCCTATTCAAACGGGTCGGGCGGATGGCCCTCGCTGATTAATTTCGGAGAAGGTTCGGCGCGCCGCTCCAATATCGTTGTCGGCGATCAGTTCGTTGTCGCCGCCTTCGGATGTGAGATCGGCCAGCTTGTGACCAATATCGAGACATTCGAGATCACTGTTCCGCCGGTTTCTCCGACCAACAATGCTACTTTCGATGTGACTGCCACGCGCCTGAGCGGTGCCGAGATGAGTCTCGATGTCAAGCCTTCCGACAAATCGCTGCGCTGGGTTGCCCTGATTGAAGAGGAATCGGAATTCGCTTCGACAACAACGGAGATGTGGATCGCCAAAAAACTTCAGTTCCTGACCCGTATGAACGCTGCGCGCTGGACAACCGACACGGAGCATATTCAGACCGGCGACGCTGTTATCAACAGCCACGATAACGTTTTCGACGGCGTTTATTTCGACACTAAGAAAGAATACCGCCTGATGATATTCGGTGTCGATGAAGAGGGAGGCCGCACGACCGCTGTCTACACCCAGACGCTGTCGACCAAGAGCGGCGAGACAACCGACGAAGTCACTTTTGACATAAAGATTTCTGATTTCGACGAAGATACACAGAAGTACACCGCCACGATCACTCCGTCGGACAACAACGTCAAGTATGTCATTGAAAACCTCTCGGCCGATAATTATTATGTCAAGACCAACGGGCGCACCGATGAAGAGATAATGCTGGATGAAGTAGCAGCATACGGTTCATATCTCACACTTTATACCGGTAAGCAGACAAGGACTTTCTCGATCAGCTCTGCGTTTGACTCCGTTGCGGGAAAATGGGTCCCGGGCAAGAACCGCCTTATGGTATTCGCCTACGACGGCGAGATTCTTTCGAAGCTCTATCTTTTGGAGATCGACGGCGCCACAGGTGAGGTGACCGTGATTCGTCCCGAATAATTTCCGAAAAATATGCTGGAAGGCGCGGCCGCTACCTCTTATGGGGCGGTCGCGTTTGTTTAGAGTTCGCCTGAGGTGATTATCTGGCGTTTGATTTTGCTGAGGTGCTGTTCGGTTATGCCGAGATAAGAGGCAATAATCTTCGACGGAACGATACGGAAGATGGCTTTCCAACGGGTGTTCAGCTCGCTTTTCAGGCGCCGGTCGTGATTGTCGGGAGCGGAGTCTCCTGTCAGCCATTCGCCGTCGACGAGTCCTGATAACCGTTGGGTGAGCTGCAACAGACGGCTTTTGGCGTCGCCGCTGAGCACCTGATTGCGGCATTCGTTGTAGAAAAGCTGGTTCTGGTGGGCGCTCATTACCCACAGGGCGAATTCGTGAGACCGCCGGAGCAGTCCGTCGAAGTAAGCCCGCGGAATGCGCAGCACCGTTGTCGGACAGCAGGCCTCGAAGCGGTAATATGAGGGCTCGCCGCTGTAGTAGCAATGGAAAGAGATCAGCAAAGTTCCGGGGAGTGCGAATCCTACGGTCTTCTCTATATTCTTGTCCATATAAGTTCCGCGGATGAGACCGTCTTTCACCACATATATGTCGGGGTTGAACTCTCCGGCATCGATCATCGGGCCGTAGGTGTCAAGGCTCACAGGCACGCCTCCGGCCAGAAATTCGTCGAGCACCTCGTGGCGCACGACGTATTTGGCCTCGAGTTCCAGAAGTTGCCGCAGGCTGTCGGCCGGTTCGTTCTCTTTCTTCATTGTGAGCGTTTATTTGAGCCAAAATTAATAAAAAAATCGGAGAAACGGGTAATATCGGTTTCATTATACTGCTGGGGGCGCCGTGGCGTAATTACGCAGGGCGGCGTCTGTGGGCCAGAAAAATGGGTGGCGGCGGATGACCGAACAATACTGCGGCATGAGGCGTTTCAGAATGTAGACCGTAGATATTCGGATTATTAACCTAACAATAAAATTTTAAGCTATGGACAAAAAGAAATACGTATGTGAGGTGTGTGAATGGGTCTATGATCCCGAGATTGGAGATCCCGATAACGGTATTGCTCCCGGAACATCGTTTGCCGATCTTCCCGACGACTGGGTCTGTCCCGTCTGCGGCGTTGGCAAAGATGAGTTCAGCCCGGAAGACTGACAGGGCATATCAGAACCGAACTTTGATGAAATCAGCGTCGGAAACTCACTGGCGTAGGGACGTGCCTTTGGCACTATCCTTTACCCACAAATGGGACTATCCGAAGTTCGTAATATCCTATTTGCTATGCAAAATCAACCATTTAGGTAATGTTTGGTAGGGAGAGCGGCATATCCATAGTGGCGTATCGTGCTCTTACTCACTAATTCGGGTAACCATGGGTAATATAGCAGATTGTAATCTAATGATTTTCAATATTTATATTTATCATGCTACCCGTCTATTTGTGGGTAAAGGTTAGTGCCTTTGGCACGTAGCATTGCAACGCACTGGCTGTCAGATGTATGTGAAACGTGCCAAAGGCACGTCCCTACGCCCGGACAGGATAATTTACTCGGAAAAAGCCAAAGGCAAGCGGCCACATTCATGGACGGAAAATCACAGCTGTTTTCGGCTGTCAGGGGAGAGTTATCAGGGCTTTTGTGCCGCGCGCGGAGGATGTCAGTGTGAAGTCTCCGCCGTGGAGGCGTGCGATCTGGCGGCTGAGGCAGAGACCTATTCCGCTGCCGCCCGGCTTGGTCGTGAAGAACGGCTGGAAGAGGTTCTGCATGACTTCGGGCGGAATACCGCGGCCGTTGTCGTCGATGCTGATGAAGGGATGTCCGCCGCTTGACGACACGCTGACCTCTATGCGCGGCTCAGGCGCCGAGGCGACAGCTTCGACGGCGTTGCGGAGAACGTTTGTCACCAACCGGTTGAGCAGCCCGCGGTCGGCCCGCAGTGTCATGCCGACGGGGAGAGTGTAGCTGATCGTGTCGTCGGGAAGCCCCGACTCTTTCAGAAAGATCATGAACGAGCGGCGCAGTCCCGAGAAAAAGTCCTTGACGTCGATTTCCGCTGTCTGCGGAGCAGGCAGGTGAGTCAGTTCGTAGTATGATTCGAGGAAGCGGCTGATGCCCTCGCTCTCGTCGCTGATAAGTCCGACGGCCTCGCCGAAGTTCTCGCCCTGATAACGGGCCGGATTCTTTTTCATGTCGGCGCTGAGCGACACGACGGGAGCTATGGCGTTGCGCATTTCGTGGGTCATTATGCGCAGTATGCGGTCGTAATAGAGCTTACGCGTCTCCAGTTCGAGACGCGCTGAATTGTAAAGCCCGGTTATGCGTCGCATAGCCTGTGACATGCGGCTTATGCAGGGGTCGCCGCTCTCGGGGAAGCGTATTGTCGGGTCGTTCATCTCAAGCGCTTCGACGAATTCCGACATTGAGAAAATAAGCCGTCTGACGAGCCGCCACAGAGCCGCGACCGCCACTGCCGACGGAATGAGCAGAAGCACTCCGGCGGCCCACGAGCCCGCGCGGAAGCAGAGCGCCGACAGAACCGCGAAGACAATACTGCCGGCAATGCATCCGAAGAAATTCAGTCGGAAGTGTCTCATTTCTTTTTCAGCTGGTTATATAGTGTCTGGCGGTTTATGCCAAGCAGCTCGGCGGCGCGCGAGAGATTGCCGTTGCATCGGGCTACGACAGCGTCGATATGGGCCGCTTTGAGTTCGTCGAGTGTCATGGCCTGCTGCTTTTCCTCGCGCTCGCGGGCATCGCGGGCGTCGGAGAGGATGGCGCGGTCGGCCCGCTCCGCACGGTTTTTCGCTATGGCCGACCTGAGCTTGGCTATGAGTTCGTCGTTGTTCCAGGGCTTGGTTATGAAATCGTCGGAGCCGCTCTTCATGGCCTCGACGGCGAGCGAGATGTCGCCGAAAGCCGTTATGAGGATGACAGCGGGAGGTCTGGGCATTTCCTTTATGCGCGCGAGCCAGAAGAGGCCGTCGCTGCCGTCGAGACGGCTGTTGTCGAAGTTCATGTCGAGCAGAACGGCGTCGAAATCACCATTGGCCAGCAGCGCCGGCAGCAGCCGAGGGTCGCCGATGGCCGTTATCGAGTCGAATTCGCTGTCGAGAACAAGCTTCAGCGAAACGCGCACAGCCCTGTTGTCGTCGATAATAAGTATCTTCATGACGCAAAGTTACTGCTTAGCGCGCGTTCAGGGAAGTAAATTGCCGCGGAATCGGCGGGAAACGAGGGGGAGTGTCTAAAAATTATACGATTTCGGAGTCCTGACGTCTGTTTTTCGGGAAAACGGGCGGTGAAGGGCTCGGGACGCCCCTATCTTCGCAGTGTCAAAACCAATCCGACACAATGAGACTTATAGCTCTGATCGCATTTTTTATCGTCGCCCGGCTGACGCAGGCAGGGATGACCCTTAACGACTGCCTTGTCTACGCCCGCGACCATGCCCACCGCAATATCGTCAACTCTATCGAGGTGAGGCAGGCGGCTGCCGACAGCCGTCTGGCCGCTTCGGCACTGATGCCCGAGGTCGACCTCTCGGCGAGCGGCAATATGAGCTTCGGCCGAAATATCGACCCCGAGACCAACACCTACGACAACCGCAAGACGCTTTATTCGGGCTTCGGCCTCCAGATGACAATTCCGCTGTTCGACGGCCTTGTCGGCGTCAACAACCTCAGGGCGGCGAAGACCGGCAGGCTGCGTCGCGAAGAGGGGGCCCGGGCTGAGGCCGACGAAATTTCGATCGAGGTGATAAAGGCGTTCTATAATGTGTCGTACTGCAAGGCGATGGTGGGGCAGATGGAGCAGCAGCTCGAGCGCGATCTGCGCAATCTCCGGGCTGTGGAAAAAGGTGTGGAACTCGGCTCTAAGAGCGGTGCCGACCTGGCCGAGGTCGAAGCGATCGTGGCGGCCGACCGCTATGAGCTGACCAATCAGAACAGCCTGCTCGAAAAGGCGTATCTCAGGCTGAAGAGCAGCATGGGGATGCCTCTGGACGACGGCACCGTGCCGGAACTGACCGAAGAGGAATATGAAGGTGAGGCCGATGCCGGGTTCGAGAATCCGCGCATTGCCGAGGCCCGACTCGCTCTAAAAGAGAGCCGCTATTATCTGAAAGCGGCCAAAGGACGGTTCTCGCCCGTAATATCGCTGAATATGGGGGTGTCGACATCGTATTACAGAATCTATGGCGACGGATATCAGACCCCGCGGTTCTCGCAGCAGTGGCGCGACAATATGGGGCGCTACGTAGGATTCACCGTAGGGGTGCCGCTCTTTACAGGCCTGTCGAGGATAAACGGCGTCAGGAAAGCTTCGCTCGAAGTGAGCCGCCGGCAGGTTCTGCTCGACGAGGCCCGCTATGAGGCTGACCGTCAGAAAGCCGAGGCCCGGCTCGACCTCGAAAGCGCCGCCGAAGAGCTCTGCGCCGCCGAGGCGCGCGTCAGGGCCGAAGAGGCTGCCTACAATGCCGTGCAGCGCAAGTTCGAGCTTGGCGGAGCGTCGGCAATCGACCTCTACACCTCGGGGGCGAAACTCGCCACGGCGCGGGCCAACTTCGAGGGGAAGCGTATACGCCGGATAATAAGCCGGATTCTGTTAGGATATTATAACGGAGAGAAACTTATAAAGTAATGGATAAAGAGATAAAACCGAAAAACAGGTTTCTGAAGAAAGCCGCGGTGGCGATAGCCGGCGCCGCGATCATAGCGGCGGCGATATACGCGATAACACGGATTGGCGACAATACCTATAAGGCCGATGCCGACAGTGTCGCCATCGCCGAGGTCACGAGCGGAATCTTCAACGACTGCATCCGCCTTAACGGGAGAGTCGAGACGGGCGTCACTGTCCAGGTATCGGCTCTCGAAACGGGCATTGTCGACCGCAGATGGGTCGAAGAGGGTGCGATGGTGAAGGAGGGGGATATAATCCTGACGCTTCACAATCCTAATCTCCGCCAGCAGATTCTCGATTCGGAGTCGCAGCTCGCCGAAAAGCAGAACATGCTCCGCGACACCGAGCTGGCCATGGAGAAAGAGCGGCTTCAGGTGAGACAGGACATTCTGTCGACGCGAACCGACTACAGCCGCAAACAGCGCATAATGAAACAGCACGAACAGCTCTACAAGGAGAACCTCTGCTCACGCGAGGAATATCTTCAGGCCCGCGAAGACTGCGAGCTGGCGCGTCGCAGTCTCGCGCTGCTTCAGGAGCGCCTCAGTCAGGATTCGCTCTACCGGCGCGAGCAGATAAGGATGATGCGCGAGAGCCTGCGCAATATGCAGGAAAATTTCAGCCTCGTCAGGCAGCGGGCCGACAATCTCAACGTCAGGGCGTCGCACTCCGGCCAGCTCGGCAACCTGACCGCCGAACTCGGCCAGAACATTGCCGCAGGCCAGCAGATAGGGCAGATAAACATTCTCGACGACTATAAGATAGCAGTGAAAATCGACGAGCATTACATCGACCGCGTAGAGCCGGGTCTGAGAGGGCGAATCGAGCGCAACGGCGCGAAATACGATGTTGTCGTCAGCAAGCTCTATCCCGAGGTTACCGACGGCACATTCCGGGCCGACCTCAGAATCGAGGGAGCGCGGCCGGAAAACATAAAGGTCGGGCAGACTTTCTATATCGACCTCCAGCTCGGCGAGCCGGCCCGGGCGCTTCTGGTTCCGCGCGGCGCTTTCTTCCAGAGCACCGGGGGAAACAAGGTGTTCGTGGTCAGCAAAGACGGCTCGACAGCCACCCTGCGCGACATAAAGATCGGCCGCCAGAATCCACAGTACTACGAGGTTCTCGAAGGATTGACGGCCGGAGAGCGCATCATCACGAGCTCTTACAAGAATTTCGGCAACGCCAACAGAATAGTCCTGAAATAAACCAATTAACAACCGATAGACAATGAAACTTGAAATCAGCAATCTCGAGAAGATATTCCGCACCGATTCGGTCGAGACCGTGGCTCTCGACAAGGTGTCGTTCACAATCGCCGACGGCGACTATGTCGCGATAATGGGCCCTTCGGGCTGCGGTAAGTCGACCCTGCTCAATATTCTCGGTCTGCTCGACAACCCGACGTCGGGGAGCTACCGTCTCGACGGCGAGGAAGTCGCCAACCTCAGAGAGGCTGAGCGCACGGCCTGGCGTAAAGGACGCATCGGATTTATCTTCCAGTCGTTCAATCTGATAGAAGACATGAGCGTGCGCGATAATATAATGTTGCCGCTCAACAATCTCAATCTCGGCCGCGACGAGAAGAACCGCCGGGTCGACGAGGCCATGCGCCGCATGGGGATAAGCCACCGCAGCCGTCACTATCCGTCGCAGCTTTCGGGCGGTCAGCAGCAGAGGGTAGCGATTGCCCGCGCTATCGTAGGGCGTCCGGGGCTGATTCTCGCTGACGAGCCAACGGGTAACCTCGATTCGAAAAATGGCGGCGAGGTGCTTCAGATTCTCGATGAGCTGCATCGCGACGGCGCGACGATAATAATGGTCACCCACTCGCAGCGCGATGCCTCGCAGGCCGATTATATCATCAATCTGTTCGACGGCCGGATAGTTGAAAGTCTGAACAATAAAATGTAACCGCGATGCTGAAATTCTTTGTCAACGACCTGAGGCGGAACCTTACAAAACTGTTCTGCCTGACAATAGGACTGGCTATCGGGCTTCTGCTCGTGGCGAAAGCTTATATCGAACAGTCTTATAACAGCTTTATACCCGAAAACGGGAATGTATATGTTATTACGGAAAGTATCATCACTCACGGCGAGTTCATGGAATATCTCCAGACGCCCGGGGCTATCGCGCCGGGGCTGAAGCGCTATGCGCCGCCGGTCGAGAGCGCCACCCGCTTTACACAGATAACCGGCGAACTGACCGTAAAGACCCCCGACGGACAGCTTTTCGATGCCGACGGCCTTATACTGGCCGACACCTGTGCGTTCGACGTTCTCCGTCAGCCCGTCATAAGCGGCAATCCGAAGGAGGCGCTCGCGGTAGAGAACCACTGCATGATTCCGCGCTCGCTGGCCGAGAAGATCGGCGGCGATGTCATCGGAACCACACTGTCGAGCCCCGAACTGAACGACAGCTATTCCGTGATGATCGACGGCATTTATGAAGATTTTCCTGTCAACTCGACATTCACCAACGCCATATATCTTTCGATGCCTTCGATCGGAAATTTCATGGGCGACGGAACGGAAAACTGGGTCGGCAACGACCGTTACAAGAGCTATGTGCGCCTTGTCGACGGGGCTACCGCCGACGATGTGCGCCCCTATATCGACCGTATGATCCGGAAAGAGCTTCCCCCCGAGGCCATAGAGGTGTTCCATATGAATTTCGGGCTGATGCCGCTGACCGACGTCTATACCGCGCAGGAAAGTGTCAGGACAATGATATGGGTGCTCAGCATTCTGGCATTCATAATCCTCGTCAGTGCATCGCTCAACTATCTCCTTATCGTGATCGGCCAGTTCGGCCGGCGCAGCCGCGAGATGGCCGTGCGCAAATGCTATGGCACGGGCAACGCCGCGATATTCGGCCGCATAATGGGGGAGAGCCTGTTCTTTCTCGCTGTGGCGATAGTTCTCGCTGTGCTGATAGTGCTCTGCCTGTCCGACCAGTGTGAGATGCTGCTCGGCTACAGCGTCTATGATCTGCTTTCGAGCGGCCGGGTGTGGCTCGTCGAAGGATGTGTTATTCTGGGTCTGCTTGTGATAACGGGTGTCGTTCCGGCGTGGATGTACTGCAAGACCCCTGTCTCGAACGTGTTCAGGCATAATCCGCGCAGGCGCCGGGTCTGGAAACTTGCGCTGCTTTCGGTTCAGTTCTTCGCCGCCGGTCTGCTGTTCTGCCTGCTCGTGCTCGTGTTCCGCCAGTATCGCATGATGAGCCACGGCGATATGGGTTACGACAGCGAGAATATCGCTTCGGTCTATCTGGGCACGATGCCCGATAATGAGCGCGGCGCTATGGTCGCCGAGTTGTCGAGTCTCGGCTGCGTAGACGCCGTGACGTCGGCCGATCAGGACTTTACCTATGGCGCTGCGGGCAATAACGTCTGGATTCACGACGATCCGCGCAAGGACAATCAGGTCAATGTGGCCGACATGTACTGGACCAACGCCAATCTTTTCGACGTCATGGGGATGGAGTTCGTGCAGGGGGGCACATTCAGGGAGAATGCCGATACGACCGTGAATCAGGTTATTGTCGAAGAACGGTTTATCGACGTCATGAAGACCCACTTCGGAGCCAAAGACGACAATATCGTTGGCAAGCGGTTCTGCATCACCGAACACAGCGGTGACGGCGGTTCGATAGAATTCACCATCTGCGGTGTCATAAAGGACATAAGGCGTGGCGGATATAACAACGACTATGCCGATCCGCGCGCGGGAGTGCTGTTTCCGGCAACCTCAGTGCGCCAGAACGTCTATGTCAGGTTCGGGGAGCTCACGCCCGAAACCCTCGCCGAGGCACAGAAGGTTGTCGACAAATTCGGAAACAATAAATATCTTGTTCCCTATAAGACGCGCGTCGAGGCGCTGTCGGCTCCGGTCAAGCGTTTCGGGTTCTCGGTGATGGCGGCCGGTGTGGCTATACTTCTCATAGCTATAGTGGGCCTGATAGGCTATACGGCCGACGAGGTGCAGCGGCGCGCCAAAGAGATAGCCATCCGCAAGGTCAACGGCACGACCGTCGGGCAGATACTGCGGCTTTTCTGCCGCGACATACTGCGTGTAGCGGCGCCGTCGCTGCTATGCGGAGGAATTGCCGCGGTGATAATCGGACGCAACTGGCTCTCGCAGTTTACCGAACAGGTTTCGCTGTCGCCCCTGGCCATGGCCGGCTGTCTTCTGATATTGCTCGCCCTGATAGTTGCTGTAGTAGCGCTGAATGCCAGGCGCGTAGCCCGGAGCAACCCAGTCGATTACCTCCGCGCCGAATGACCGGCGCGGAGGGGCCGTTGTTTCGCAAAGATTGCTATCTTTGCGAAACAAACCTGAAACATATAGGGCTTATAGGCGTCCGGCTCTCCGGAATTAGTCTAATTGGCCTAATAGGTCTAATAATCAATCAACTTAAAAAGCAATGGCCGACACTTTTCTGCCGAAAAAGGGTAACTTCCGAAACCTGATAGTTTTTCAGAAAACCGAGTGTATCTATGATATTACTTATTACTTCGCTCACAAATATCTGGAAAAGAGTGACCGAACCATCGATCAGATGATTCAGGCTGCCCGCAGCGGCAGGCAGAATATTGCCGAAGGTTCAGCCGCCGGCGCGACTTCGGCCGAAACCGAGATAAAACTGATTAACGTGGCACGGGCAAGCCTTCAGGAGCTCCTGCTGGACTATGAGGACTATCTAAGGGTCAGAAATCTGATCAAATGGGACGTTAACTCAGAAAAGGCGGCCATTACCCGTCGGGTCTGTTCAAGCCATAATGATTCGGCCTACTATTCGGAAGCTATCCGACACCGTTCCGATGAAACGATAGCCAACATCGCAATCACGCTCATTCATCAGACTGATGTTTTTCTGCGCAAGCTTCTCGACCGGCTTCAGGAGGATTTCCTGCGCCGGGGCGGCATAAAGGAGCAGATGTATCAGGCTCGCGTCAGCTACAGGCGACAATAACGAAGGAGACGACCGAACCGGCCGTCTCCTTCGTTATAGATGATTTTTATTTGTCGGATTTTACCTTCACGAGCATGACTTTCGAGTCTTCGGCAGCCACTACGCTGTGGGGCACGCCTTCACCTACGAGCATGAATTCGCCGGCTCGCAGGGTGTGGGGGGTGTCGAGCATGGTGAACTCAATCTGTCCTTCGATAACGTATACCATGACTTCGGCCGGGGCAACATGACGGGCGAGAATCTGCCCTTTGCGGAAGGCGAGCAGCGACACTCCGCCGTTGGTGTTGTCGAAAATACTTCTGAACTCTACATTCTCCGGGCTCGCATAGACCTGAGACAACAGGTTGTGCACCTCTCCGAATTTGTAACTTGTCTTTAACATAGTTGTGTGTTATTTATAGTTGTCTGAGAAAATTACTCTGGCTCTGTCGGCTGCCAGCCGGCGCCGGCAAGAAGTTCCTCAACCACTACGGCATTGTTATGCGCGCGGTCGTGAGAGGAATATAGCAGCGTCACCTTCGGCTTGTCGGCGATCGTCCGGAGCATGGCCTGAAACGCCGGATTGGCGTTGAGCTCGGCCTTGTAGCGACTGACGAATTCGGGCCACAGGCTGTCGGGCGACGTGTGGAACCATTCCCGAAGTTCGGTCGACGGCGCGATCTCTTTGTCCCACAGGTCGTAATGAAATGTCTCGTGCGACAATCCCCGCGGCCATAGGCGGTCTATGTATATTCTGAATCCGTCGCCTGCAGAGGCGGCGTCGTAGGCGCGTTTTATGTCAATTTTGTGTTCCATAGCATCTCTAAAACGAACCCAAGTGCCCGATAGTTCATTCGCGTGGAATATCGGCGTGCGGCGAACCGCGGCGCGTGGTCAGGCGTTGAGATTGTGATGCGCTTAATGTTCATGATAACGACGCTTATGCTGCTCTGCGGATGTTCTGTCGCAGAGCGCGGATCAGACCGACATCAAACTACAACATATAACGACATGAAAGAGATATATTTTGCCGGAGGATGTTTCTGGGGAACGGAACATTTCTTCTCACTGGTTCCCGGAGTGAAAGCTACCGAGGCCGGATATGCCAACAGTCTGACCGCCTCCCCTTCTTATCGCGAAGTGTGTACGGGAGATACCGGGGCAGCCGAAACAGTCAGGGTGGTCTATGATCCCGAGGTTGTCTCACTGCCATTCCTTATTGATCTGTATTTCAAGACGATCGATCCGACTGCTCTGAATCGTCAGGGCAACGACGTCGGCACGCAGTATCGGGCGGGGATATACTATAGCGATCGCGCCGACCGGGTGGTTATCGACGAGGCCGTCGACCGGCAGAGGTCGCGGTATGACGGCCCGATAGCAGTGGAGGTCAAGCCTCTGGAGAATTTCTATGCGGCTGAGGATTATCATCAGCAATATCTCGTGAAGAATCCGCGGGGATACTGCCATATCGATCCGGCCCTGATGAAGATGGCCGCGAAGGCCGAAGACCCGTCGCTGAAACGTCCCGGGAAGGCTGCCGGCCGATACAGCAAGCCGGCGGACGAGGAACTGCGGCGTCGGCTGACGCCCGAGCAGTATGCCGTCACGCAGCTCAGCGCTACCGAGCGGCCCTACGTTAACGAATATGACCGGGAATTCCGTCCCGGGATATATGTCGACATCACTACCGGGCAACCGTTGTTCGTATCGTCTGACAAGTTCGACTCTGGGTGTGGCTGGCCCGCGTTCAGCCGCCCCATATCGCCCGACGTGCTGACTGAGCATGCCGACAATTCCCACGGGATGCGGCGCGTCGAAGTGCGCAGCGCCGTCGGCGACGCCCATCTCGGCCACGTGTTCAACGACGGCCCGCGTTCGACCGGAGGCTTGAGATACTGTATCAACAGCGCCGCCCTCCGCTTCATCCCTGCCTCAGAGATGGCCGCCGAAGGCTACGGCGACTACCTCCCTCTCGTCGACGGCCGTTAGCCCGCCGACACATCGCGGCTTGCAAAATGGAGCTGTCGCAGTTCTTTACTGTAAAGTTAGATTGTGAAAACATTCAAATCAATAAGCTTATCACACACCGATAATTTTCTCATCCACGGATTATTGAACAAAAAAGCGATTGACAAGGTTATTCTGTTACTTGTCAATCGCTTTAATATTAATTATTTATGCCTTGCGGCCGGGCGGATTTTATATTAAAAAGAAAGTAGGGCGAAGGGATGCAAGACATGACATGATTGATCAAAAGGTTTGGCCGACAACAATTGTCATCATGCCAAGCATGATCTCCTACAGAATATATCGCACTGCTTCGGGAGTAAATTTCTTACGGGCCATAGCCTGAAGATTATCGGTTGTATCGCATTCATCCACAATCTCAACTCCGGGCATTGTCTCAATTACGTCTTCCATAGTCACAATGCCGCGCATACAGCCATATTCATCGGTTATTACCGAAATATGTTCTTTCTCCTGAAGCATTCTTTGCCATATGTCCGAGACTTTGGTATCTTCCATAAAGAATGGAATCGGACGCACAATATCCTGCAACGGCACGGTAAACTTATCCTGTGTAAGCATTTCAAGCACATTCGCCCTGCGGACGTAACCGACGATGAATTCACGGCTTGTTTCAAAAACAGGAATGCGTGAGAAGGGGGCGAGGGTCTTGTTGTCGTAAAACTCCTTCATGGTAGTGTTGGTCGAGACAGAGGCAACAACTACATAAGGTGTCATAATGTCCTCAGCTTTCACATTAGAGAGCTTTAGAAAATTCTGGATGACTTTGTTCTCTGCATCTTCGATAACGCCTTCGTCAGTACCGACATTGACCATTGCTGCAACTTCCTCTCGACTTACAGTCAAAGGTTGTATTTTAGGCGAAACGCAACGGGTGAGCAATTCCGAGAGCCACACAAGTGGATATGCTATGACTATCAGGACTTTGATAATCTTTGCAGATGACATGGCAAGAGTCCGCCAATATGATGCGCCTATTGTCTTCGGGATGATTTCCGACAACACAAGAATAAGCAGTGTGAGAATGGCGGAAATAATGCCAAAATAGGCTTCTCCGAACACCTTGACCGATTCTGATCCTACGCCAGCCGCGCCTATGGTATGCGCAACAGTGTTGAGCGTCAGGATTGCTGCGACAGGACGGTCAATATTTGTTTTGTACTTCATCAGCAGGGATGCGGCCTTAACCCCTTGACTTTCTTTCATCGAGATAAATGATACTGGAGTAGATAGCAGCACGGCTTCAAGCACGGAGCAAAGAAAGGATACTCCAAGAGCTCCCAAAAGATATAATAATATGAGTGTCATGAATAGATGTATAAGTTAATACTGCCGGAGACATACGAAAATACCTCCGGTTGATATAGGGCGAGAGTCAACTTATACCGGATTATTCACGAAACACACAGTTAAGAATTCTTGCCGGTAGATGGAAAATGAGTTTCTGTATCTTTACATATAGGCAAACATGGGGCCTCACTAAATCTGACGCCAACGATAGTTCCGGCAGTTTCGCGGTAACTTGCGGCTGAGGCAGACTGCTGGCTACAACACAATATTCAATCTCCGGCTCTAATTCAACCTCAGGAGTTTCGCAGCACTCTCCCTGAAGAGGAACAAGAAATAGAGTCAGAGTCGCTATTAAACATGAAATTGTCGCAATGGCTCGTGTCATAGAGTCTTCATTCTATATTTATAACGCGCTTTAACGATTATTGTTGTAGTGAAGTTTCATGAGACCATTACAATAGTGCAAAATAATGCAACTATTCGAGCGTGAAATGTCAATAATATGAACTGATGTATATTGGTCAACTATATGGTTTGTCTCAATCATCGGTATGCTTCTCTAATTTGTATGCCAACTATAGTCCGGAACTTTTTGCCGAATTCTTTCATTCTCCTACCGCGTGTTGCCTATTATGTAGCTCATAGGTTAAATTATGGAGTCAGTAGGTGGATTGGCGAGTGCTCTCTTATAATTTGCAAATGCTGAGGCCGGAGAGGTGTTGGCATAGCAATAAAGGCAGCCGTGCGGGCAGGTGTTGTATGCGCCGATGTCTTTTGAGAGAATGCAGCCGCAGGCTTTGCGCTGGCCGCAATCGGCCCCGGCGTTATAAAGAAAGTTTTGCAGAACAGTATCATCGGGTGCACGACGGCTGATCAGTTCGGGGTCGATGCAGCGATTATGTTCGATCCCATATTCCGAAAGGTCAATCCGTTCGGCGCACGTCGCCAGTCTGAAATTCCAGTTATCACGGTTCAACGTCGATAGGCGCAATGCAAATTCGCACATCGAGTCTTCATCCCATTCACGGTAATTGATGCCGTTTTGTCGAAGATTGCGCGATACTTTTTTATACGACTCGATGTCGGCGAAACTGAAAACGAGTTTTTCCGTATAGCCGACCAAGGCATCGGCGATGCGTGCGATTTTTCGAAGTAAAGTATCTATGTTTATTCTGTCAGTAAGAATAAGCGGATCAAAACGCCATACTACTGCTCCCATGCCGAGAGCATCAACGAGTCGACGGAAAGTATTAATCCGTTGCGTTAAAGTGGGAACATTTGGTTCAAGTCCTTCGGCCTCGTAATCATTAAGAGTATATTGTATATAGCACCCGATCCTACGCTCTTTAAGCGTGGGCAGATGAGACAACAGAGGCGCAGGATTCTTTGACCAGAAAACGATGAAGCGTGTATTCGCGAATGAAACATAGCTATCCTGCCCAGAGAAAGGATTCCGCCACCTGAGGTAGCCGTTGTCAAGCCGTCGGAAAAACCAGTCGGCATAAAGCGCCGGAATGTCGGTAGCCCTGCTTGCCGATACAATCAAAGGAGTCTGCGCCAAGACTTCCGTTCCATTGTCGTTTCGCAAAGATATGGTCTGATGTTTCGCCATGATGGAATTATTGATGCGCAAAAATACGATTCAACGTGTGCAAAATACAGCACATCGAGATTAATAAATATTAAATCAGCTGATATTCGCCTTCATTGAAAAGACGTCACTTTGCGAGATGCCAACAAGTTACGTCGAGCGTAATGAAAAGTGGACAAACAAACCGCGACATCTGAGGTCATAAAACAACACGGGACAAACAAATTAAATTTTGCTTATCCCGTGTATCAGGTAAATATGAGATTATTTTTCTTTTAATACTCGTCCTCGTTGAAAAGTGGGTAAGATGCCGTATATGAGCGAGTCGGGTGTGTTGTGTTTGCATTTGGCAAAACAAACCGCGTCATTTGAGACGGTATGAGGCGATGGTCAAGCAAATGACCAAGCATTTGATAATAATATAAATTAGACGTCTTCAATTTTGCCGCGCAACACTTATTTGTTAACTTCGCGTTGTCAAATTCTGTGACAAGGCACAGAATTTGACAATGACATGATAATAGAAAGACCTCTTTACCTTAAACAGCTAATTGCCCTACGCCATAACGGAATGATTAAAATCGTCACAGGAATCCGTCGTTGTGGCAAATCGTTCCTTCTTTCCACCATATATGCCGGGTGGCTTAAGGAGCAAGGTGTGGCCGATGACCATATCATTAACATAAATCTTGAGGACAGGCGAAACAAGGCATTGCGAGACCCTGATAATCTGCTTGCATTCATCGATTCAAAGATTAAAGACGATGATATGCATTATATAATGATCGACGAGATTCAGCTTGTCCCTGAATTTGAGGATGTGCTGAACAGCTACCTCAATATGCCAAATGCCGATGTATATGTCACGGGGAGTAATGCCCGTTTTCTGTCAAGCAATGTACGGACCGAATTTGCAGGACGAGGTGATGAGATAAGACTTCATCCTCTTAGTTTCGGTGAATTCAGTTCTGTAAGGGGTGATGACAAGATTTTAAATCTACGTGAATATATGATCTATGGCGGCATGCCTCAGGTTGTGCTTAGAACGACTGAAAAAGAAAAGTCTGAAGTCTTGAAGGCCCTGTTTCAACGCACGTATATCCGCGATATCGTGGAGCGTTATAATATAAAAAACACTGATGTGCTGGATGAACTGCTGAATATCGTGGCATCATCAATAGGAGGCTTGACTAACCCCACGAAATTATGCAACACGTTTGAGAGCGTCAGGCATGAAAAGGTCAACCGCATGACCATCACATCATATTTAAATTATCTCTGCGAATCGTTTCTGATTGAAAAAACAAGCCAATATGACATTAAGGGGAAAAGGTATATCGATAGTCCGTACAAATACTATTTCAGTGACTGCGGTCTGCGAAATGCCAGATTGAATTTCCGACAGATAGAATTCACGCATCTTCTGGAGAATGTAATCTACAACGAACTTCTTATCCGGGGATTCAATGTCGATGTAGGCGTTGTTTCCAAGCAAATAAGGACTGATGACGGATGCCGTGTCCGCAGAAACTATGAAGTAGACTTTGTCTGCAATCAAGGCAGTAAGCGCTACTACATTCAGTCGGCATACAAAATGATTGACGACGAGAAAGTCAGACAAGAAGAAAACTCATTGAGGAACATAGATGATTCATTCAAAAAAATAATCATCCTTGGAGAATCTACTCCCGTCATTCGCAATGAATACGGCATAACAATCATAAGCATTTATGACTTCCTTCTCAACAATAACTCTCTGGAATTATAACTCTGAAAAATAAGACGTTACGTCTACTCGCTCCCGAGATTAAAAACTCCACATTGGGACAAACAAACCGCGACATCTGAGGTCATAAAACAACACGGGACAAACAAATTAAAATTTGCTTATCCCGTGTATATCAGGTAAATATAGGATTACTTTCTTTCAATACTCGTCCTCGTTGAAGAGAGGGGAATGAATTGTTTATCAGACAATTAGCCTGATTATACAGTAATTAGACAAGCAAACTTTGCTATAAAAGGCGATAAAATGCCAACACAGGATGACGGTCTGGTCTATTAAACAGGAATAGACTTGATTCTCCGTAGCAAAAGTTGAATAGATTTTGGAGCCGATTTCCGGCATTCTTTTAGCTTTTCCATAAATTCGTCTGAATTCACATTCGAATTAAAATCTACCATTAATTCACAAGGCGAATCTGAGGTTTCTGGTAAATTCAGCCCTTTTCGTTGCATAAGTGACCTCAATGCAACAATACCGTTATTGTATTTGGGCCGAATTTCTACAAGTTTTTTCATGAGTCCGAGACCGTCATCGTCTGTATGGAGTTCATTAACCATGGCGACCATAAACAAAGTCTTCGCGTCGGGGGTCGCCATCTCGAATGTTTCTGCCAGTTTACTGTTAATCTCGTCGGCTTCTTTATATCGCTCAAGTTTTACCAAAGCGCGTGATTCTACATATAGAGCCTCCGGGAAAATATGTGATTTAAGGACCTTCTCTATTGATGAAAGAGAACGAGAATAGTCGTTGCTGTATAAGCTCAACAATGATACAAGAAAACTAGCTGTCCAATGACTGCTCGACGCAACAATTTCTGGGACATCACAGATGCAACCATATAGATGTTCATCATCAACAACGGTATCAAGAAATCGTTTGGCCTGCTGGAGAGCTTCGCGGATATTTCCTTCCACACACTTTTTATGCACAAGCATCAGATATGCCTTGGCTGCTTCATCATAGTCATTAGCTTTGAGTGCTTCGTATGTAGCCTTCCCACTTTCAATCTCGTTGTCGATTTCCTTTGAGTCATTGAACCCACTTGCGTAATTGAGTATTTCATCTGACGTATGAGCATACTGAGGAATAATGCCACGTGAGAGATAAAGACCGGCGAGGCTTCGTACTCTGCTCAATGCAACATAGAGCTGGCCGGAGGCAAACATACCACGACTAAGGTCGATTTGCAACTTGTCAAAAGTCATTCCCTGACTCTTGTGAACAGTAATGGCCCAAGCAAGACGGATAGGAAATTGTGTGAAGGTACCGATTACTTCCTTTTTCATCTTGCGGGTATCTCGGTCGTACTCGAAATTGACCGAATCCCAACTACAACATGGTACGACATACGTTGAACCATCATGTAATTCCACGGTTATTTCGTCTTTGGTCAGTTTGCATACCTTCGCAAGTGTGCCATTTGCCCATCGTTTCTGTTGGTCGTTGCGTGCAAACATAACCTGAGCACCCACTCTGAGACGAAGAGTCTGGTCTACCGGGAAACGTTTTTCTTCAAAGCGTCCATCTACAGAGCCTTCGTATACAAACTCCGGGCTGTCAATCTCGGCGAGCCGCTGATTGTTGATTTCATCAGCTGTCTTGTTGATGCTTGCTAATGTAACAACCATATCATTGCTTTGTGGTTGCGCCACGCGAGTATTCAGCAACGCTATATCCTCCGGCGTGATTCTGTTCATTCTTACGTGCTCCAATATATTAAGGAAGCGCTCGTCATCTTGACGGTAAATCTTTCTAAATTCAATCTTGACAAGACGGATACGCTTGATAGCCTCCGACTTATAAAAATAGAAGTCATTGGTATGATAGATATCTGTGAGCAAATCTTTCTCGGGGCCTTGTTTCACAACGGGAGGCAACTGAAACATATCGCCGACAAAAATCATCTGCTTCCCGCCAAAAGGCATATTATTGCGAAGTGTCTTACGCATTGTATAGTCGATGGCATCCATCACGTCACTTCGCACCATAGATACCTCATCGATGATAATAGTGTCGGCATGAACAAGCGAAAGTATCTTTGTCTGTCCCATCTTGCCACAAGTTCCGGGGAAACAAGCCTCCATAGGCAGTCCGAAAAATGAGTGGATAGTATCGCCTCCCGCAAGAATGGCAGCAACACCTGTTGGAGCCAGCGTAATGAAATTCTTGCCGACCATTTTCTGGACATTCTGCAGGAAGGTTGTCTTGCCTGTCCCGGCACGTCCGGTAAGGAAAAAGCTCGAATTTGTGTTAGCAATGAGCTCGTAAGCCAGTTGCTGTTCGCGATTCGTTTCGTCAATCATCATTGAGTCTAGTGTTTTTGCTGTTATAGGTTGATTTTTGAGCGACGGGATGAATCTTATACTTCCAACTGAGGTAATATGCGCGTAAGATGCTTGTTGAAATCCGGATCAAGGAAACTCTTGAAACTGCCGTCTACATATCTTTTAGCTTCGCATTTGATTTGCTCAAGGTCAACATTGAGACCCTGAGCCTTGATACAACCGGAAATGAAGTCACATAGCATCTGCTCGGCCTCACTTCGGATGAATTCCTCGTTGCGGAAAGTCTTCTCGTAGTCTCGTTTTTGCACGAGTTCAAGCCGAGTTCCGTTGAAAGCGTAGATTTCAAGGCTGTCTATATAGGTCCATGTGTGGCACAAGCCGACTTTTTCCTTTATGACGATATTTTCGCAAAATCGGATACCTTCATAGTACATGTTTCCTTTTTCGCTCTCATAGTTGCCGAGAAGGAACATCTTCTGCCCTTCGTCCCAGACGGGCACTCTCTTTCGAGGTGTCCCGAATTTGGGAAGAAGATTCTCGAACAGGTCTTTCGTGAGTGCTTTTTCAAATGATGCCATCGTTATTCTGCTTTTTGAAGTTATGCAATTCGTTTTTGGTAGGTCTGTACGTCATTCACCATCTGGCGGGAGAAAGAGAGTAACTGTTGCTCACTAACACACTGCCCGATAGCCTTGGCTTGGCCTTCCAGATAATCCTTCAGCATCTGAACTGTCTGCTCCATGGCAAAACGCTCACTGAAACAAACCCAATTGCCACAGCCACCCCACATCTTCTTGCCTATAATGACAGCCTGATTGCCATCCCAAGCGAAAAGAGTGATTCCATTGAGGAATGTGTAGGCATATCCTTCGCCAATGTCATAATGAACAGCCAGTCTATCGGAAAAACGAACAGCCTTGAAATAGGTATTTCCGGCAGCACTGGTATACCCGAGTGTCAGATATACATTCTTTTCTGGGTTATATGTCACAGATGCACCGGAGAGTGCGGGGAGAGCCTTTGCTGCAAGGCGAGTCAGAGCTGTCGTTTCCATAGTTTTTTCTTTTTCTTGTTGTTTTTATAGATATATCAGATATGGTTGAAAGGTAAACATCCCTAACAAGCAAAGCGCAGGTTATGTAATCGCTCCAGACATTTGTTCGTATTGATTATGACAGCGACAGCCGTTTTCCTGTCCCGTTTTTTTCTTGTTTTGGCATAGATTGCTTGAGCCTGTCGCTTTTCAACTATCCGCCGAAGGAGCCTCTTTTGCTCTGATGTCGATTTCTCTCCATCCCGAGCCTTGAGCTTGAGGAAGATTCCATCAAGAACCTCATCGGCAATTCTATCCGTGGTATCCCATCCGGCTCCTCGTGCTACAGCTTTACGATATTTGCCGGTAAATTCTATTTTCTGCCAATCTTCGTTGAGCTTGCGGCGAGCCTGTGCTTCTTTAGCACGGCTTCGTCCTGAGATTTTCTTGGTTGCTGTCATGTTCTGCAAGCTGGAATTCGTATTCTTCATAGTCTTTGATTTTTGTTGCCTCGCCATCTGTTCGGATGTCATAACCGTGGCGATTTCGGTGTTTTGACGATGCAAATTTAGGACGCTTTTTTACGATGCGCAACAAAACAAATGAGAAGAATAGTTCCCTTGAATTTGGAACCATTCTTCTCGCTAATATCGCTTGACAAACCGGTCAATCCCGGTATAGATTCACCATTTTTGAGATGCGTTGTCGGAACATGTCTCTTACCGTTTCAGGCGAGTATACCACCAATCCATCACTCATCTGGAATATACGTCCGATAAACTCATTGTTTGGCTCAACAGATAAGCTGAACTCGCCGTATTCACCATCTACGTATTTTCCGAAAGGCTTTATTGTCTTTTGTGAATGATGAATCTTCTTTGTTTCCGTTAGTCTGAACATACTGAGATTGGTGGCACGTAAAATAATCGTTTCCGGTTGCTGATTCTTTTTGTGGCTGACCCCGACGATATTTTCAAAGTATCGAGAGTAAAATCCTTTGGGGGCCGCAATATATCTTGTTGAAAGAGGCAACAATTCAGGAGTCTCCTGAATTCTGTCCAAAGCAAGATTATACCCATACTCCGGCACTTTCTCGTCAGCATGTCCAAAGAGGAACCAGCGACCATTATGCTCTTTTAATAGGTGAGGATGAAACACTAATGACACGCACTCTTCCTCATACGGCTTATACTGTATACTCAAGACTCGTTTGTCACGGATCGCTTCATAAAGTATCGGCAGTAAATGTATATTGTCCAGTTCCCGGTCTATACTTGATGAAATCATCTGCGCCCCATTCTTTCTCCTACGAGTGATTTGAAGAAGATCAAGTGTATCTTCGAAGAAGTAATCAAGCCATGACCGTGGAAAGAATCCGGCAGAGTCCTCGCAGAACTGTGCATAAATCCGAATATCTTTAATGGCTGAAGCATTCTGTAAATCCTCAAGAGGGTTATCATTGGAGCCAATATAACGGAATTCTTTGGCTCGATTATTTCCACGAGTTTCAATACAGTCCTTTCCGGCTTTTTCTTCTACGAGCATACAAATATCAAGGAATGCCTTTCGCAGCTCTCCGTTATTGGGACATTTAGATATACTCCATGGCAACTCATCGACTGATGTAAGACCAAGACGATCTGTCATAACATCAGAATGAGTAAACCATTCCCGAGACATTAGCCGACGATAGATATTCCACACGAACTTAGTATAGATACCTTTACCGTCAAATGGATTTAAACGAAGCATTAAATTTATTCAATTTCGTCCTCCGTAGGAGCGCTGGGAGATAACCAATCGCTATCCGGACGACATACTAAACGGGCGCACCTGTATGCCCAACTAAGTTTATAAATAGTTTGTCCTTGATATCGCCCACTGCTTTGCTTTGTTACTACTAATGCGGCAAATGGAACAAGTCCGTCTTTAGAACGAATGCATAAAGGCAAGAACCACCCAATATTCTTGGAGTTAGGATCATAATAAGGGATGGCCGTTTTATAGTTCCACTCACAACGCATCAAAGAAATTTTGATTGCTTGTTCTAACGATGTCTGGAGATAGTTAGATGCTCCTTCGTCAGATGATATCATCTTTCCGATACGATCATCGTATTGAGATACGGTCTCATTTGCAAGCCTTTCAGCAGAGCCATCTAACGCTCGTCTAATCCATTCTTCAGGTAGCCGTGAAGGATGTTCTGTGATTATATGGTCATAGTCAACGGACAATTTAGAAATGTCTGGTTCAAAAAGAATATTATCATCAGAAAAATAAAGAGCACGACTCGGTAGATTAGCTATATTATTAGCCATAACTTTGCCAAGATTCTCTCCATCTATACAAAATCCCTGAAACACCCATCTTTCAGTAGTGCTTCTTCTCGTCATATAACAGAAAATGGGCTTATATCGGAAATCTACTAATCCAGTGTTCCAACATCCACAAAGCCCATTTTCCGACAAAGCAATTTTCCCTTCTTCCTTTATACGAGCATATGTGTAACAGAGATAGTTGTCCAGTAGACCATTTGATTTCTCGTTTTCTTCCCATGGTTCATCTAGTGCCAATCTTTTTAATTTAGCGAGATTTGATGGATAGGAGTTCGTAGGTGCAAAATATATATCATCTAATATTTCATATCTGGATATATTAGAAATGCGTGCCATGGTTACATTTGAACTTTTATTGAGTTGAAGACCGTATAACTTTGCGAAGTCAGTGACAGAGCCATTCCACCCAACTCCACTCATTAAATCTTTAACTTTAATCCAACCTAATTTATCAGTAGAACTGTTAGTCAACTCTCTGTATAAGTTACGAACTTTATACGGCTTAATTTTGCCTTCTATTTTAGGTTGTTTGTTGAATTCATCTGCTATTAGATGTGGTGTAGTATTAACATCAACTTGATCCACCTTATGTGGGGTTGCCATTATCAATAGCGGGGGTTCATGTTTCGAAGTATCTCCTTTTTTAAAGACATAATTATCTTTTAAAATACACTCTATCGCGTTGCGAATACTTGTGTATCCCAAGGTAATACAGGTTTGCTTTAGCGTTTTACTTCCCATAGACGCAAACCGCTTCCAGCCATCTTTCCAATATGGAGCTTGATCGTACGCGTCACTTATTTGTTTTTTCAGAGATTCGATTTGCGCTTCTTTAAAATCAGGTTCACAATTCATGGTTATATTTTCATTTAAAGCAAGATTTACTAAATTAGTTATTTCATTAAAGATCTGTTGGGCTATTTTCTGGAGCCGAATTCCAGGCCACTGTATGGGTTTGGAGAATGATGCCTTTAATATTTCCGGTGTTTGGGGTACCTGATGAAAGCTGAAAATTACATCTTCTACCTTAATATACAAGCATCCTTCTTCTTGATTATAGTAATAAGTAATGGAAGCCTCTTTGAGATTATCAATCTCACGAATTAATCTACCTGCATTGGTTTTAATGGTTGAGTATGAAAGCGTGTGTTTAAATTCCGGCGTTTTTATTGCAGCATTCAACAGATTGAGCGCACAGAGATAAACAAAGACGTCAGTCTTTGTAGAAATGTTCATGTTTTGGACAATCAGCAATGCCATTGAAACCGAATCACTTTCAATCTCAAAAATTTTGCCACTGACAGCTTGTCTATTCCATTCAGATATAGACTTTGATATGTCATCTAAAATTAAATCGCTCATAGATTAGTTCCAGTTTTTTGCAAAATTACAAAATTCTTTTTAACAATCAACCTTTCGCTTAAGTTATTCAACATATCCATCTATGAGAAATAGCATAAGATGTTTTGCGTATTCATGGGATATAGCAATGGAAGTCGCTGAAAACCAAAAGTGATTTTCAATGACTTCCAGATGAGTTCAATCGCGCTTGCGTCGGAAGAGAGAGGTGACTTTGCGGCTGGCGCTGGAGGCTCCGATGCCAGCGCCGATACCTCCTAACAGCCCACCGATAATGGTTCCAATTCCAGGGCATATCGCGGTGCCTATCGCTGCTCCTGCTGAGGCTCCTGCCCATCCGCCGCCGATACCGGCAGCATTGGATACCATGTTCTCGGCGTAATCCGCTCCTGCGAGTTTACCCCTGCACAACTTCACCGTGTCCGGAATCGCCGTGGCAGCAAACATGGCTGCGCTCGTGACAACGTTGGTTCTTGCTGCTTTCGTCAGAACATTGACCGCTGCCTGTCCGGCGACTTGTTTGCCGGCGACAACGCTTGCTGTCTTTGTCAGCACCTCTCTGCCGACCTGCGTCTTCATGGCGGACTCGACTACCGGTTTCACTGCCTTTGTTGCCGCGGCCGCCGCATTTCTGCCGACGGTTGTCCTCAGGGCTTGTTGCGCCAAGACCCCACCAGCCAATGCTGTGGCGCTTGACGTTGCACCGGCTTTCAACGCTTCTTTGGCGGCCTCAGCATTGCTCTTACCCTGTCTTTTGGCGTTGTAGAAGCCGATGGCTACAGAAATCGCCCCTGCGCCCGCACAACTTATGGTCTGGGTTCGCATGTCGAACTTTATCGACTCCCAGTTGCCGGCTCTGGCGACCTTCTGTGCCTGCGCGTAGGTGACATGACCTTTGACCACGATTTTCGAAGCCATATCAGGATCAGTAACTCCTGCGACCTTTCCCTGTGAAATGGCTTCGCGCATGAGGCGAACGCAGTCATCATACTGATCCTTCGGAACCTCGAGTTTCATGCCGTCGTAGCGGTACATGCCGGTTTGACTGTCGAAGGCAGACTTGACTGTGTTGTTCGCGGACTGGCGGTACTTGGTCTGTATCTGCTGGCCGTTCACAATTCTGTCTGCGCCGTTGGGTGCGTTGTTTCTCCCGACGCATTCCACTTTCCGTCCATGCCACCGATCAATCTGAGCGTTGACGTCCTCAGCAGCGAAACCATGACCAGTTTTGTGGTGGTACTTCGTCCACTGGGTTTCTTCGATCTTCGTCGCCGAGTGGGTTGACGCCGCACCGTTGGCCGCACTTCTTGCAGAAGCGTTTGAGAGGTTATTCACTGCGGAGTTGCTGTTGGCTTCATTACCGTTGAGGTTGTAGTTCTTTTCCATGGTCTTGTGTTTTTGGAAAAGTTATAGACCTTTTCATAGACCGGGTAGAACGGCAGGATGGTCATTTGTCCTCGATGAAATTAAAAATAAATAGAACCTCTTGGGTAATGAATTTTTCAGCAACAAGTGAATTCGCCGCATTCCTCTGAATGCTCTGCAAAGTTAACTCTATTTATGGAATATTGTTTTATTAAACTGCGACAAGATTAGTGCCATTCCAGTTTGGAACCATTCCGGGGTCAAGTCAATATTCTATAACCATAGAATATAGGCTAAGAATATCGTCTTCCGCCCACTCCTCGTTTGGGCTGAGTTGGTTTCAGCATCTTGTGTGCTTGCATCATACAGCGGTAGGCGAAGCGGCGGTCGTCTTCAGCCGGATTGCGACCCCACGGGAGGTCTGATGAGGTGCCTCCGCCTCCGCATGATTGGGCGAATTGCGTCGCGCCATCGAGATAACCGAGGAACAAATACATCGCACACTTCAATATCTCGTTGGGTCGCTCTGCGATAGCCGTCAGGAATTCTCCGTTTAAATCTGCTTTCTGTTCCGATGGCATTGCCGCGAATAGCTCACGGATATCAACCACAAGTCTGCCGAAGACGGCATCGGTGAGCCTCATGCGTACCTGCTCTTGATTCTTTTCCGTGAACTCGTGAAAATTCTTTTGAGCATTATCGCGTTTTTCGGTGAGAGCATCAAATTCATCCTGAAGTTCGGCAAGTTGCCGGTCGGCGAGCTTGAGTTTATCGCGTTTGTCTGCGAGTTTCTGTCCGGTAGATTCAAGCTGGTTTTCAAGTTCGGCGATGCGACAACGCAATTCGGAAACATCTCCGGCACCATTTTCGATGTCAGTTTCCAACTGAGATATCTCGTCATTCAGTTCCGCCTCTTGCCTTTCGAGATTTGCAATCATGGTCGTAAGACCTTTGACGCGCGTTTCCGCCTTCTTGATTTGTTCTTCAAGTCGGCTCAACTGCCCGGACTTGTCGCTTATAAGTGTTTCGAGTTTGGCGTTCTCACGGTGAAGGTCGCGATTGTATTCAGCGGTCGAGCGATGGCGTGCGCCGGTTTCGTGGATGTCGTCGCCACGGTCAAGGCCGTATTTTAGGTTCACTTCGGCAAGCCGGGTATGCAGATCCCTCATGTGTTGCCGCGCCTCAATTTTGTTCTTGCCTCCAAGAACCTCCTTTGAACAGAGGCGTCCGTCGGCGGTCAACGGCACGAACACACAATGCGCATGTGGTCCCGTTTCGTCGAGATGGACGATGAACGAGGCTATGTTTTCCTCTCCGAATTCTCGGCATACAAAACCGTACACATCCTTTGCCCATTGCTCGATTTCAGGTTGCCGAATAAGATGAGCGTTTGTTTCCTCATAATCGTTCAACACCTGACTACCGAAAGCCATCTCGCGCATCCGCTCACGGTTGCCGCCGAATACGACCATGACTG
>ERZ836877.521-NODE-521-length-66256-cov-5.153245_pt1 | contig 66256 bp, 40 predicted proteins | sample MGYA00519469_ERZ836877 | MGnify/ENA primary metagenome ERZ836877 (study PRJEB31850, sample SAMEA3708809) | human gut metagenome | biome: human gut; feature: human-associated habitat; material: faeces | place: China | collected 2014 ...
ATGTGCCGATTAATTCAGACCGATGTCTTATTGAAGGGCTTTTTCAGTGCCCTCCGGAAACGGGCGCTGACTTTTTTGTTGTGTCGGATTGGGAATTATTTGGCGGGGGCGGACTTGATGAGGAAGTGGTCGCCGGATTCCTTGACGATGTTCTCGTAGTATTTCTTGTCGTAGCCGGGGAATTCGGGGTAGACGGGTAAGCCGTATTGCGACTTGATGAAGTTGCCGTCGGCATCGGTCTTCTTGCGGTTGCCGTCCATGAATTTCACGAAAAGATATACTGCCAGGTCGCGGTAACGATCTGTGGCCTCCTTGGCGTCCTGCGCGCCGAGCGCGTTGACTGCGTTGCGGTATGCGTCCATGTCGCCGGCCTCGACCATGGCTTTCAGTTTCGGGTCGTTGGCCTTGACCTGCTCGAAGAATCCTTTCTCCAGCTTGTTCTGCACTTTTCGGATGTCGGGAATCATCATGTCGTAGCGGTGGTATGCCTCGTTGGCCACGATGTTGTTGACCCAGAAGTTGGAGTTGATGTCGAACGTGTTTACGTCACCCTGCGCCAGTTCGGCGGGAACTTCGGTCATGCCGCAGTACAGGGGCATATATACCGATGTGTTGGTGTCGTCGGTGCCGAACCAGAATACGCCGCCCACGGGGTCGGGGAGCCAGTCGCGGCTCTGCGATACGAAGCTCCAGCCGGTCTGCTGCGTGGCGATGGCGCGCTCCATCAGGTATTTCTTGCCGTCCACTTCATATTCCATGGGACGCCAGCGGTAAGGCACGTGGTACGGCCCGGCGCCTACGTCCTGTGTCATGTCGTAGGGAGTGCCCTGGAACCGGTCGCGCATGGCGTCCTGCATCCCTTCGGGGCTGACCTTGCGGTCGGGGATGATGTAGAGGGGCATCGGCTCGTTGCTGTCGGCGTTGACCCAGGCGAAGTACCGGTCGGCGCCGTCGTTGAAGCGGCGGAAGTATGACCATACGCGGGCGTCGCAGCCACGGCGCGTGGACGGATCATGCTCGGCGAAGGCGTCGGCAAACGAGAAGTCCTGGTCCTTGCCGGTGAAATAGCCGCGCTTGCGGGCGAACTTGATCAGGTCCTTGGAATAGCGCACGTTCTCCTTGTCCTTCAGGTCTACCTTGCGGATACGGGGCTCGTTGGCGTGGCCGGAGATGGCGTTGTCGGGGATGCGCACGGCAATCCACACGGCGCCTTTCTCGGCACCTTTGCCTATCATCTCCATCACCCATACCTCGTTCTTGTCGGCGATGGTGAACGACTCGCCCTCGCTGGCGTAGCCGTATTTCTCCACCAGGTCGGTCATCACGTCAATGGCCTCGCGGGCGTTCTTGGCGCGTTCCAGGGCCACGTATATCAGCGAGCCATAGTCCATCACGGACTGGCCCGTGGTGTCGGCCAGCTCCTCGCGGCCTCCCCATGTGCTCTCGCCGATGGCGAGCTGATGCTCGTTCATGTTGCCCACCACGTTGTAGGTCTCGGCCACCTGTGGAATCTCGCCCAAAGGCTTGCCGGTGTCCCAGTCGGTTATCTTGCGCATGGCGCCCTTGGGATGTCTGGCTGCCGGCGAATGGTGCAGGAAGCCGAACAGGTTGTGGGAGTCGGCCGAATAGGACATCATCACCGAGCCGTCGGTGGTGGCTCCCTTGCCGGCTATAAGGTTGGTGCATGCCGACGAGTCGGCGGTGACTGCGGCGGCGAGTAGCGCCACTGCCGCGAGTGCTTTTGCTGTAAGGCTGTTCTTTATGTTCATATCGTATCGTTGTTTCGTCTGAAAAAACCGTTTTGCTCCGCTAAGTTAATAAGAAACGGCTATTAAAACAAGTGTAATCTTATATCGCTTTGAATATGAGTCTGTTTTGATCGAAAAACAGAGTTGGGATATGGACATAAAAAAATTGATTGTCATCACGACAACCAATCTTGCGTTAACCTTAAAAATCTAATACCATGAAAAACTCGATGCAAAGTTACAAAATATTTCAAAAACAATGTTATATAACATAAGAAAATTCGCAGTATTTAATATAAATTAACAATATCGAGCTGTATATGATTTTATATTAACACAAGTTTGCAAATATGTGGCTTTTATCGGGTGCGCTTGCGGAAAAGGTGTCGGTAGATGAATTCGGTGATCTTAGGGGATGTGGATTTGACCAGCACCCGGACCATCGGGTAAATCTGGCGCCAGTTGCAGGGACCGTAAAGGCGGCGGATACCTTTGGAATAGATGTCGTATTCGTTGCGGAGCGTGATTTTGGTGCTGCGTTTGCGGTAGGTCTCGGAGGTGCGCCGGAATTTCAGCACCGTTTCGGGGATGTTGTTGATAACACGTCCCGCGGCGAGGATGTCGTACCACAGCTTCAGGTCCTGGTTCTTCTGATATTCCTCGTCGTAACCGAATCCCTCTTTGAAAATGGAGGCCCGCAGGAAGGCCGTGGGATGGTTTATGGGGTTGGCCTTGACAATGTATTTCCTGATTTGTTTCAGGTCGGCGGGATAGATGCGGATTTCGCCGGGCTTGTCGTTCTCGTCTATTTCCTGCACGGCGCCGCCTAATACCACAACCTCCGGATGCCGCTCCATATATCGCAGCTGGTCGGCGAAACGGTTTGGCAGCGACACGTCGTCGCTGTCCATACGGGCGAAGTAGTCGCCGGTGGCAACTTGGATGGCTTCGTTCAGCGATTTGGTCAGGCCCAGATTCTCGGGATTGCAGATGATGCGCATCTTGTCGCCAAGTTCGGACTGCCATTTGGTTACGATTTTGTCGAGTTCCGGACCGAGGGGGCCGTCCTTGATCAGCACTATCTGGTTCGGCATCACCGTCTGGTCGGTCCATACGCTGCGCAGGGCCCGGTCGAAATACTCGGGCTTTTCGGATTTATATACGGACATCAGTACGGAAATCGTGGCCATTGTCAGGGATGGGTGTTAACAGTGATATCTGCGACATTGACGCGTGCCAGGACCCGGTGTCCGGCATAGACGGTGTCGAAGTAAATGTAATCGCCGTGGCATGAGAAGCGCGGATGCAGGTCGCAGCGGGTCTGCCCTGCGTATCGCACGGACTGAAACACTTCCAGCAGGTGCGTTACCTGCCGTGTGCGGATATTGTATAGGTACAGGTGCTGCATACGGCTCTTGTCGGGGTACGAGTCCACCACAATCCAGTCGCCGTACACCGACGGGTGGCCGTCGCCGCTGCCGAGGCTGTTCAGGGCTTCGCATGGAGTGAACCGGTTGCCGTCGAGGTCGATGAACCAGAAGCCGTCGCGTCCTTCGTGCCGCAGATAGCCGAACAGTGTGGAGTCGTCGATCCAGCACAGATGGCTCACCATGCTGCCGTCGCTTACGACGCGCAGGTCCGAGCCGTCGCCGCCGCACATCATCAGCCGGTCGAAGCGGCGTCCCTTGTGGTAGCGGCGGTGAATGAAGATGAACCTTGAGCCGTCGGGCGAGATCATGACGTGGTTGGCCTGGTGCATGGACTGTGCGGAAAGCGGGTCCGGTTCGGTGTCGGCTATGCGGCGCAGGGAGAGTATCAGTTCGTCCTGGCCTGTGGCTATGTCCACACGCCGGATGCCGTCGTGTTCCATATCGGCCATTTCGGCATCGGAGAGGGGCGGCAGATTGCGGTAGCCGTAATCGGGCGTCATGCGCTGGATGCGGCGATAGTCGATGGCCAGATAATACCGGTATTTCCAGGCGTCCTGGACGGGCAGCGGGAATTCATCGGTTGTCTTGCCATCCCGGACCGACAATATGGCCGCGCAGTATGCGTCGTTGCGTAACACGTTGAATATGACACGATCATTGTCAATCCACTGCGCGCGGCATCCCTGCTGCCAGTTGTAGGTCCCGGAGCGGGCCGAGCATACTGTGCGCCGGGTGTCGAGGTCGAGGATGTTGACGGTCAGCGGATATGCCGGATCAGGTTCCCGGCTTGTAGGCGCTTCGGTCTCGTTGTAAATCAGGAGTCCGCGGCCGTTGTCGGGTCGCTTGTCGTAGTAGCCGAAGAATGACTCGTGGGCCGCGTTGTCGGGCGTGATCAGCTCAATGCCCGTGATCAGGGAGGAATGAATGTAGAACGGTTTGCGCTTTTTATGGATAATGGCGTTGGCGCGGATATATGCCGATTTGACCAGTGCCTTGACACCGGGCATGGATGATAACAAGGAAGCAACTAATCGTTCTTTAGCTGAAAACTGCGCCATTTTAAACGTTCATTCACACTATATCCATTATGGATAACGTGAAAAAAAGTGAATTCGCGCCTCGCGCAGCGAAAAAGCGTCAGAAACGGGGGAAAGAACCGTCGGGATGGCGCCGGCGCAGTCCGTCGCGGATGCCCCGCAGGATGTTTTTCAGATATTTGCCGCGGGGGCTGACCATGATGGGGAAATAGAAGAACTTGACGGCATACTTCAAGCCGTTTTTCTTGATCCAGTACGCCGGCGTGTATTCCAGCCGTTTCAGCCACAGGTAGTTGCGGAACTGGTAATATACCCTGTCGGCCGAGGCTATGTGCACCTGCCGGGCGGCAAGATGACGGTCGCCCTGGCCCAGACAATGGTCGATGACGGCGTCACGGACGATAAACGTTCGGTAGGCGTGCGTGTGCCATGCGCGCCAGCACCATTCGTGGTCCACGCCGTCGATAAACAGGCTTTCGTCAAAGCCGCCGTTGTCCAGCATGGCCCGGCGCGGTATCAGGGATATGGAGGAGATGGCGGAATAATACTCCGAGATTCCTTCGGCGCCGGGGATGCGGCGCAGGTCGTCGGGTGAGTCGATTCTGCGGGCCGACAGCCGGTAAGGCTCGCCGGTCTCGCGGTTGACGGGGAGCGTGCCTGCGAGCCCCACCTTGACACCGCCGTCCGTAAGGATGGTGTATCCGTGCATCAGTCGGGCTATGGTGTCGGGACGCGCCTCGGAATCCTGGTCGGTATATACCAGGAAGTCGACGCCCCGGTCCAGCAGCCAGCGGGTGCCGCGGTTCTGTGCGGCGGCGATACCCGAGTTGCCGCTCATGGCGATGTAATGGATGCGATTGTCCGTGAATCGCGCGGACAGATCGGCGCCGGGCGTATTGTCCACTATGCAGAGCAAGTCGACCTGCGGCAGAATAGCCTCGATGGCCTTGTCGGTGACGTCAAGGTCCGGGACATACAGCACCATGACCGCACCTATCGTCGGTTTTGTCTCGGACTCGGTCATGACTCAATAAGTAAAAATCGCGTACGAGCCTGGGTCAAGGGTGACGCTGCTGTTTTTGACAGTGCGCGAGGAGCCGTCGGGCATCAACTGACGCAGCCTGCCGGTCCTGCCGATCTTCACTTTCTGCTTCTTGTTGACATCGTGGTTGCAGAACACCACGTAATGCCTGTCTTCGTTTACGATGGATGAAACAAGGATCCCTTTCTTGCCGGGCTTTATCTTGGTGAAGGGAGCCGGCAGATGCTCCAGTTTGCCGGCGCCTTGCGGGATGGATCCCAGGTGGCCTATGGTGCGCACCGTGCAGCCGAGGAACACGGGCGCATAGCCCTGGATTTCGCTGTTGACGGTCTGAAGCGCGTCCCACACGCGGGTGGACTGACCTTCCATCGTGACGGGAGCTTCGGTGGCTTCGTAATCGGCGTTAGACGACAATATGTAGCGCCAGTACTGTATTCCCTGCGCCCCGTAAGCCAGGGCGTTGAACGTCTGGAACCGCAGATGCGCCAGCGTGGGCACCGGGTAGGAATAATGACCCATTATCAGGCCGAATGCCCAGAAGGGGATGCGGTTTTCGGTCGATACCTGGCGCGCGTATTCCAGATTCTCGTAGAATTCCGGTTTGGTCGAGGTCTTGCCGTTTTTGCGCACCACGGGGTAGTGGTCGTACGACAGGAGCGGAAGCCGGAGCGCCTGTTCGGAACCCTGCATATACTGCAGGTAGGTGTCGGTGCCGGTGACTTTGCCCGGCACGATGGGCAGCAGGTTGGTGTATACCAGCCGCGTGGTGTCGATGTCATATATGGCGTTGCGCACCTTGACGAGGTCGGCGAAATTCTTGACCGTGGGTTCGTCCTGCAGCAGATAGCCGGCCACGACAGGCTTGTCGCGGAAATATTCGGCCATGCGACGGCCGGCGTCGGAAGTTTTCGGCGACTGCTGCACGAATACCTTCAGCCCGTGGCGTTGTGCCTGGTCAAGGATGCGTTCGCCACGCGCGTCGAATCCCACTATGTTGGTGATGGCGTTGATGCCGCACCGGCGTATCCTGTCGAAATACTCGTCGCTCAGAAACACTGAGTCGGTAAACTCCGGCGACACCACCGTCCATGCTATGAGCGGAATCTGCCCCGGTGTGGGATTGTGGTATGTGGGGAAGTACGAGTATTTCGCGGGCATGGCTGTGCGGCGTGTCGACTGGGCGCTGCATGGCACCGTCACAGCCACGACCGATGCAACTGACATCATGCCGGCTGCGAATATCCTTTTAATTTTGTCTGTCATCATAAGTTGGATTAGTCAGTCTCAACAACTGCAAATTTAGCAAATTCCCTCGTGACGGCAAAATTAAATGATCAGAGGAAGTATTCGCGGATGGGGGTGAGGTTGTCGTCAAGCTCGAACACCCAGGGCTGGCCGGTGGGAATTTCGAGGCCGACTACTTCCTGGGGGGACAGCTTTCGGAGCATCATGGCCAGACCGCGAAGCGAATTGCCGTGTGCGGCCACTAAGACGTCGCCGTAATGGCGCAGGGCGGGAATTATCTTCTCCTCCCATACGCACTGCACCCGGCGGATGGTAAGCTCAAGCGATTCGGCGTCCGGCAGCTCGTCGGGCGTGAGGTCGCGGTATCTCGGATCGTTGGCGGGATGGCGCGGATCGGCACGGGTCAGCGCCGGAGGCACCACGTCATAGCTGCGGCGCCAGATGTGCACCTGTTCGTCGCCGTATTTCTTGGCCGTGTCGGCTTTGTTCAGACCCTGAAGCGCGCCGTAATGCCGTTCGTTAAGGTGCCAGTCCTTCACTTCGGGCACCCAGTCGCGGTCCATGGCCGAGGCGGCGATGTGCAGCGTGTGGATGGCACGTTTCAGGTAGGATGTGAAATAATACTGCGGTTCGATGCCGGCCTGCTTTATTTTCAGACCGGCCTGACGCGCCTCCTCGCGTCCCTGGTCGCTGAGGTCAACATCGGTCCAGCCCGTAAACAGATTCTTCAGATTCCATTCGCTCTGGCCGTGCCGGAGCAGTATCAGTCGTGTCATAATAATATGCTTTTTATAGAATTAACACCGGCATCAGTGCCCGAGTTCCTTATCAAAAATAATAAATTCAGATTGTCTGTGTTTTAAAAGTAATGAGTAAGCGTGCGGAGACATATCAGGGCGAGGAATCGATGCGCGGGTGGCTGGAAGGGCTGCCCGAACGATTTGCGGACGAAGGCCGCGTAATATACAAAGGTCGCAACGAGCTGCGCGAGATGCAGGCCGACGGACGGCGTCTGGTGGTGAAACGCTTCAAACGCGACAGCTGGATTCAGAAATTAGCGCGCCGGTTCGTGAAAGGGAAGGCCGAGAAAAGTTTCCGCAACGCGTGTCGGCTCATTGAATGCGGCATAAACACTCCGCATCCCGTCGGCTGGCTTGAGGTGAGGAACGGCGCCGGATTCCGCACCGACCAATACTATGTGTGCGAATACACCGATGCCCGGCCGATTGCCGGCCAGGTGATAGACGAGCGGAAGTATGACCCCGAATTCATGGCGGCGTTGGCAGGTCTGTTCGTGACATTGCACGAGAAGGGAATCTATTTCCGCGACTCCAACAATACCAACATCAGGTACGTGCGCACTCCGGACGGCATCGAGTTTGAGCTGATAGACATCAACCGGATGCGGTTCAAGGATATGGGCGAGGATGAATGTTTTGAGAATATGACCAAGTTCTGTTATCCTACACCGGGATTCCGCTATATGCTGGGTGAGTATGTCAGGCTTCGCGGATGGCGGCCCGACAGGGCGGAACGGGGATTGCGGGTGAAACTGAAATCCGACCGCGCCTGGGACCGCCGCAAAAGCATAGTGCATCCATGCCGTCCGCACAAACCGCAAGGAGCCTTCTTAGGCGATCCGTCGGAACTGTGAATAAGTCATAGATTAGAGTGACGAAGTCATAGGTCAAAAAGACGAGTGATGAGTGATTAAGCGGATAAGAGCGTATCCGATAATGAACAAATCTAATCCATGAGACGAATAGCATATTTATTGACATTGTTGGCCGCGTGTGGCGGCGTGAATGTGACGCACGGTCAGGAACTGCTGTCATATTCCAAGAATAACGGCACTTCGGGCCTGCGGTTGGCGTGGCGTGCCGACAGCACGCAGGCCTGGACCCCGATAGGCAAAGGGTATAATTTCGTAAACTCCGATTTCGGACCCTGGGGCAGCCATAAGAAGATGTATTCGCCCCGTCTGGTCCGTAATGCCGGACAGAACGAGTGGGTGCTGATATGGGAGGCTAACCCCGGTGGCGGAGTCACGGGTGTGGTGCGTTCCAAGGACCTGATGAAATGGGCGCCCCAGCAATATTTCGCATCGGCCACCGACGTGCCGCGCGATATATGCCCGGTACACAAACTGATACCGGATTCGATAACCATTGACGGCAAGACCGAGTATGGCTTCCGTCAGCCGGTGGAGATGGGCGTGATAGAGACGCTGCAGAAATACGTGGCCGAGCGCGGCGCGAAACAGAAGCTGTACGACCGCACCACGGCCGACGACGCGAAGGAATTCGGCGCATTGGGCACTGTCCGTGTCAAGGCCGAGGTGCAGCCCGACCGGAGCTATGCCATATCGCCCGAGCTAATAGGAATATTCTTCGAAGACATCAATTACGGGGCCGACGGGGGCCTGTATGCGGAGTTGGTGCAGAACCGTGATTTTGAATACAGTTCTGCCGACTGCGGCGGCTGGGATTCCATGACGGCATGGACCGTCAGGAACGGTGATGGCGCCGTGTCAGTGCAGACCGACAAGCCGTTGCATCCCAACAATCCTCATTACCTCCACATCGATGCGACTAAGTCAGCTCCTGTTATTGTCAACGGCGGCTATGACGGTATACCGGTGAAAAAAGGGGAGCAATATAAATTCTCGATATTTGTGTCAGCTGCTTCAAACGGCAAACTGACCGTTACGCTGAAAGGCAAGGATGGCAAGGAGATAGCGCGTGGCAGGATTAATGTCAAACAGGGAGGCTGGCACAAATACGCGTTGCGCCTGAAGACCAACGCTGCATGCGACAACGCCGAACTGGTACTGACACCCGAGCGCGGAACGCAGATGAATCTCGACATGGTGTCGCTGTTCCCGGCCAAGACCTTCAAGGGACGCGACAACGGACTGCGCGCAGACCTGGCACAGACACTGGCCGACCTGAAGCCGAAGTTCGTGCGTTTCCCCGGCGGTTGTGTGGCACACGGCAACGGCATGGACAACATATATGACTGGAAGGGATCGATCGGCCCGTTGGAAAGCCGTAAACCTCTTTCCAACCTGTGGGGATACCATCAGACCCGTGGACTGGGATACCACGAATATTTCCAGTTCTGCGAGGACATAGGCGCCTCGCCGCTGCCGGTAGTGGCCGCCGGCGTGCCGTGTCAGAATTCAGGCCGCAAGGCTTACCATTCGGTCGACGCCGTGACGACATACGGCCAGCAGAACGGCATTCCGATGGAGGATATGGACCGTTACGTGCAGGACGTACTCGACCTGATAGAATATGCCAACGGTCCCGTTACATCGGAGTGGGGCGCCAAGCGTGCCGCTGCGGGACATCCCGAGCCGTTCAATCTGAAATACGTAGGCATCGGCAACGAGGATATGATCACGGAGGTGTTCGAGCCCCGCTTCAGGATGATATACAATGCGGTGCGCGAGCGGTATCCCGACATCACGGTGGTCGGAACCGTAGGGCCGTTCTACGAAGGCACGGACTATGACCGAGGCTGGGAACTGGCGCGCGAGCTCGGCATACCGATGGTGGACGAGCACTACTATGTGGCACCGGGCTGGCTGATAAACAACCGCGACTATTACGACCGTTACGAGCGCGGCGAGGGCAAGACCAAAGTCTACCTCGGCGAATGGGCGGCGCATCTGCCCGGACGTCCCAGCAACATGGAGACGGCGTTGGCCGAGGCACTGTATCTGACCGACGTGGAGCGTAACGGCGATGTGGTGGCCATGACGTCGTATGCGCCGCTGTTGGCGAAGAAAGACCACACGCAGTGGACTCCGGACCTGATATATTTCGACAACACCGGCGTGCATCCCACCACCGACTACTATGTGCAGCAGCTGTTCGGCCGCAATTCAGGCGATGAATATGTGCCGTCGACGCTGACATTCAGCGGTATCGGTGAGGGCGACACCGCGCGCGACGTGCGTAACCGCACCGGCCTGTCGGTGGTGAGGGACAAGGCCACGGGACAATATATAGTCAAGATGGTCAATATGCTGCCCGTTCCGGTCAGGATGGATGTGTCGGGTCTGCAGACCGTGACAAAAGCGGGCACGGTGAAGGGTACGCGACTTTCCGGCACGCCTAAGGACAAGGCGCCTGACGCCGTGCCGGTCGAGGTGGACGTGAACTGGCCCGAGGCGGAACTGCCTCCCTATTCTCTCACGGTTGTAAGATTGTAAATAGGAGCAAACGAGATATGAGATGCGCTGCGGTCAGTCCGCGGCGCATGTCATTTTGTGGAAATCGTGACCGAAAAAGTTTACTCTGTCCTGAGTCGCGAATCCAAGGCCGGCGTAATACTGTTCCAGACGCGGCTTGTCAACGTCCACCAACAAGGCGAAATTCTTATGTCCTTGCGCGGTCGCTTTGCTCATGACGTGTCGCATGAGGCGTTTGCCAACCGAGCCGCGTCCACGGTATTCGGGAATCACCGCCATTGAATCGAGGTAATATTCGCCGGGACCGGTCTCGGCCGGCGTCTGTCTGACCTGTTCGGGGTCAAGGCCGCCCCACAGGGTGGGCCATGTGCGCGTGCGCAGCGCCTCGTAGCGTGCGCCGTCGTACGATACCAGACATCCCACCGGTTTGCCGTCGGCTTCGGCCATGACGGTGTTGGTCCACGAATACATCGATTCGGGGTCGGCCACCGACTCCGTGACCAGGTCCAGATGCTCGGTGTCCATGTCAAGGGCAGTCAGTACCACCCAGGCGATAAACCGCGCGTCTTCAGGCCGCGCGTCGCGCAGTATTATATTGTCGTTACAGCAGTCCATACTCTATTTTTCTGATTCTAAAACAATTCGGAATAACGTGTGTTATATTTTTATAAACGTTTTTAACACACGCTTGGTATCAGGGCGGACAGATAGGATTAACAATAAACCTTAATTGAAATAATTATGAAAAAGTATGTAGCTGAATTTTTCGGCACGATGTTTCTGGTGCTGCTGGCATGCGGAAGCGCCGTATTGGCCGGCCCGAAAATCGGGACACTGGGAATCGGACTCTGTTTCGGTCTGATATTGTTTGCATTGTGTTATGCCATAGGCGGAGTGTCGGGATGTCATGTCAATCCGGCCGTGTCGTTAGGCGTGTACCTGACCGACCGTAACTTCACGTTCAAGGACCTGTGCGGATATATCGTGGCACAGTTGGCCGGTGCCGCCGTGGGTGGCGCGCTGCTGCTGTGGCTGATGTCGGCCGGCGGCTATTTCAACGGCGGAACGTTCGAGTTCGGCGGTATCACCAACAACATCGGCTTCACCGACAATATGTCGTATCTGGCCACCAACGTATGTCAGCCGGGTGTGAGCAAAGGCTTCGCGCTGCTGACCGAGGGTCTGCTGACGTTCGTATTCGTATTCGTCGTGCTTGGTTCCACATCCAAATGGGGTAACGGCATGATGGCCGGCGCGGCCATCGGTCTGACCTTGGGCCTGGTGAACATCGTGGGTATTCCTGTTGACAACTGCTCGGTCAACCCGGCTCGTTCCTTCGGTCCGGCCCTTTATTCCATCAACGCATGGGGTGATTTCTGGGTAATGGTGGTAGGTCCCGTCATCGGCGCCGTTCTCGCCGCCCTGGCCTGGAAGTGCATCGTTCCTAATTTCTCCGACCCGAAAGCCGCTAAGTAAAACGCATTGACAGCCATTTTGACGAGGGTTTCGAGTTTTCGGGACCCTCGTTTTTCAACATTATGTCATTATCAACGTTCTATCATTAGAAGTTGTTTAAACTAATTTTTATGGCAAGGTTTATTAAGATTTTGGAGCAGATTTGTTCGATTGAGGAAGGAGCAACCTAATGGTTGGTCCCGACGAAAGCGGGCAAAGATGCCCAAAAGATTAATAAAGATTGCCATAAAGTTTACACTTCTTTAGATTTTGATTAAACGTAAATTAGCTTAAACAACTTCTAAGATAGAAATTACGATATGAAGGAAGATTACGAAGATAAGGCCGGCTGCGAGGTCGAGACCATAGACGAAAATACCGTGACACCGGAAAATCCGATAGACGATTTTTCGGATATAATCGGCGTATTGCCCGAAAACGTGGAGGAGATAATAGCCCAGCGCAACAACGAGGTCAAGACGTTCGCGACTCTTGGCGTGGAGCCTCGGCTGCTCAAGGCCATAGAGGAACTTGGCTTCGAACACCCCATGCCCATCCAGGAGATGGTGATACCCCATCTGCTGAACGAGGACAGCGATGCCGTGGGACTGGCCCAGACCGGCACCGGCAAGACGGCGGCTTTCGGACTGCCGCTGCTGCAGCGCATAGATGCCGGCGACAACACGCCACAGGCTCTGATAATAGCACCTACGCGCGAACTCTGTCTGCAGATAGCCGGTGACCTTGCCGACTTTTCCAAATACATAGACGGACTGAAGATTCTGCCCGTGTATGGCGGCAGCAGCATCGAGAGCCAGATACGCTCGCTGCGAAACGGCGTGCAGGTGATAGTGGCCACTCCCGGACGCTTGATTGATCTGATCAAGCGCGGCGTGGTGAAGCTGCAGAACGTACACACGGTGGTGCTGGACGAGGCCGACGAGATGCTGAACATGGGCTTTGTGGACGATATCAACGAGATTCTGACCCATGTGCCGGAGCAGCGCAAGATGCTGATGTTCTCGGCCACGATGCCCAAGGAGATAGCCGACATAGCGCGACGGTTCATGCACGACCCGGTGGAGTTCGTGGCCGGCAACCGCAATGAGGGAGCCAAGAACGTGCGCCACATATACTACATGGTCAAGGCACACGACAAGTATCTGGCGCTGAAGCGTGTGGTGGACAACAGCCCGAACATATACGGCATCGTGTTCTGCCGCACCAAGAAGGACACGCAGGAGATAGCCGACAAACTGATAGCCGACGGCTATAACGCCGACTGCCTGCACGGCGACCTGTCGCAGCAGCAGCGCGACCTGGCGATGAAGAAGTTCCGCGACCACGTCACCCAGCTGTTGGTGGCCACCGATGTGGCGGCGCGCGGTCTGGACGTGGACGACCTGACGCATGTCATCAACTATGGCCTGCCCGAGGATGTGGCCGTTTACACGCACCGCAGCGGCCGTACGGGACGCGCCAACAAGACGGGCGTGTCCGTGGCCATAATCCACAGCCGCGAGAAAAACAAGATCAGGCAGATAGAGAAGATAATAGGCAAGGAGTTCGAATACCGCAAGGTGCCCACTCCGGAGCATATCATAGAGAAACAGCTGTACAACCTGGCCGACCGCCTGGAGCGCGTGGAGGTGGACGAAAACGAGATTGCAAAGTATCTGCCCGGAGTGAGCAAGAAACTGGAATGGCTGTCGGAATCGGACCTGCTGAAGCGTGTATTGTCGCTGGAGTTCAACCGGCTGTTGGCATATTACAAGGATATGCCGAACATCGACCTGGACGAGGCCGACAAGCCGAAGAAGGAACGTGGCGGCAAGGGACGCGACAAGGACCGTCGGGATGCGCGCGACGGCTACGAACGCCTTGTGGTGAACATCGGCAAGGGTTCGGGATTCTTCCCCGGCAATCTGATGGACCTGATAAACCGGAACAGTGTGGGGCAGAAGCCCGTGATAGGGCGCATAGACCTGATGCCGGGATATACGCTGTTCGATGTGCGCAAGTGTGACGCCCACAGGGTGCTGTCGGCCCTGAAGCATACGGAATTCTTCGGGCAGAAAGTGGTGTGCGAGCGTGCCGATGGCCGCGATTACGCCGCCGAAACTGCGGATTATGTGCGTGGGCGTAAAAAAGGCAAAGGCGCCAAGCGCAAGGACAAGGGACTGAATACCGACTATTTTCTGGACAGCGACCAGGCCCTGAATCCCGGCAAGCCTAAGAAAAAGAAGAAAGCCAAGGCAGACAAAGATAAGAAATCCAAGTATAACGGCAACTACGATAAATTCAAGAAATGAGAAGGTTAATTACGCTGCTGGCGGCGATGCTTGCGGCCGCAATGGGATGTATGGCACAGACGAACAACAACAAGGAGGAGGTCGATACGGTTGTAGTGATTGAATCCACGCGGCTGACGGTCCGTCAGGCCTTCGCGGATGTGGATGTGCCTGCTCTTGATTTGCTCACGCCGACCATGCGCGGCGACCTGCTGGCATATCACGATGCCGGAGCCTCACGCGAGGTAGTCAATGCGCTGGGAGGCATGTCGTCGTTGGAACAGCCGGTGACCGATTCTTATGTGAGTTGTATCATTACGCCGGTGTCGAAGGCGACCGTCAAGGTATTGTCTTGCGGTAAGGAAGATGTGGCGATGCTGATATACACCATTGCGGGTGAAGGACAGGCCGCTGATTCGCAGCTGATGTTTTTCGATTCGAATATGAAGGAGCTGAGGCCGGAGAAATTTATAAAGCTCGCGTCCATCGACGACTTTATCGAGACCCCGCGCGACCGCGACGGTGCCATGCTGAAGAAAGAGCTACTGGGTCTGATACCTTTCCCGACGGTGGAATATGTGGCCAGTCCCGACAATGACGGCCTGACGGCGCGTCTGACGGTGGCCGACTATATGGGCGCCGAGGACCTGCACCGCCTCAAGCCCTATCTGCGTCAGGAGGTGAAATACAGCTGGAACGGCAAGAAATTCGAGCGAATGAAATAACTTGATTTGCAGAAACGGCAAGACATTCGATTAAGAAATTCGATTGAATGAAATAACTTGATTTGCAGAAACGGCATAAGTTCGGCATAAGTTTGGGCAAGAAATTCGATTGAATTCGATTGAATGAAATAACTTGATTTGCAGAATTAAAAAATTAGTATTAACTTTGCAGACGGAAAACGAGGGTACGCCCTCTGATCTGGCCGGTCCCATAGCTCAGTTGGTCAGAGCAACTGACTCATAATCAGTGGGTCCTTGGTTCAAGCCCAAGTGGGACCACAAACGGGTTACTGAAAGGTAACCCCTTTTTTTATGTTCACAAGTGATTGTACCCATTATTATCTAAACTTTGAATCAATCGCATCCTTCCCACACTTTTTTGCTTGGACTATTGCCTTTTACGCAATTATGTATTAATTTTGTACAATAACTGTCTGCACGAATCCATTGTTAGTATGCGTAACCTCAATATAAAGATTAATCGTCTCGGGGCTGTCCGTGACGCTGAGATATCTCTTAAGCCCTTCATGCTTTTCATGGGAGAATCTGGCTTGGGCAAGAGCTATGTGGCTTTTCTTGCCCACTATATATATGTACTGCTCAACTCTGACCGCATGAATCATTTCTTTGATGATGTGGATTTTAGTGCAATTCTCAGTAGCGCAAAATCTGGAGAGCCTTTCTGGACATTGTCAATGGATAAGCTGTACAGCTGGATTAATGCTGATGCTGTTGAATATGTCCGTTATATGATTGGACACGACAAGCTTGATGGCGACGTTGTGATCACATGGCCTTTACATGAAAAGGAAATCGAATTTATATATGAGGAACAGATTGAGGGTCTGAAGAATGATGAGGAGATGGTCTACACTATCTCTACTCGGGATTTTGTCTACAATAAAATATCCAGTGAGTCAAAAATTGATGCATCTGTGTTCACACTGCTTGTTCAGGCATCGCTAATCGAGTCGGTTTTTAGTTCTTATATTCGCTTTTCGCCCTATGTCCTTCCACCATCACGCGGAGCGTTGTTAGAACTAAATGAACGTCCTGCCTTCCGCTCAGGCATGTATGAGTCCTTCTTCGATCTTAAGGCCGATCTTAACCGTCCATTAAAGAAGCAGAAAGAGCAAGATCTCGAATTGGAGACTTTGCTCCGGAAGGTAAATAATGGAAGTGTGAGTCAGGTTGAGGGGCAGGTAATCTACACGACCGCTGATGGAGTTCCTATGCCTATCACTGCAGCGGCTTCCTCTGTCAAGGAGCTTGCTCCATTTGCTATGCTTCTGATGAAGTTCCCAATTGCAAATACATCCATTCTTTTTGAGGAGCCCGAGGCTCATCTTCATCCCCGTCGTCAACAGAGCGTAGCTGATCTTATTGCTTATGCCATAGGACAAGGCAGTCACATTCAGATTACGACCCATAGTGATTATTTTATAAAAAGACTCAATCTACTGTTGCGACTGAATGCCTTGAGGAATAAGGTTCCTTCTGACATCATGCATAATCTTTTGGAGGAAATTGACGTTAATCCTCTGCTTATTTTCCAGTTAGAGCAGATACATGCGTATTATCTTACTGCCCGTGAGGATGGGACCACCACTATAAGTAAGTTTGATATCTGTAAGGAGAACATGATTCCCTTCGATTCGTTTGAAAAGACAATCATGGATGATTTTTTTTATTATGATATCATTGACCGCATCGAAAATTCCGCTGAACCAAATGAGGACTGAACATGGCATTTGAGAATTTCTTTAAGGCCATTGCTCCGAAATATGCTTCTCCCCTTCATAAAGGGAGAGTGGAAATTATTGAGCATGAGTCAGGGGCGAAAGTTAATAAAGTAACTTGGATTGGCTCCGATTTTGATCATTTTGACCACACGCTTGCTAAAGACTTAAAGGAATTTTTCGAGCTGGCAGGTTCGCCTGATGTGTTCATGCATGACTGTGATGGAGTAATTCTGTTTGAGAAAGACAGCAGGAAATATATGTTCCTGACAGAGTTGAAGTCAAATTTCAGCACGCAGAAACTACATGAGGCAAAGACACAGATTGCGTCATCCTTCCTTAAAACCAATATGTTGCTTCACCTCTCGCTCTGTTATAAACTTGAGGATTATGCTATTAAAGGTTTCATAGTAGGTCGGCCGCCTAAAACAGATTTCAAAGTCAATCTTTACAAAGGGTCTATGCTTTCCGACAAACAGAAAGAACGAGAATATGACTTTGCCAAGAGACTGATACTGAGTCGGAGTCAATCTGCGACATTCCGACCTCCCGAATTATTTTGCTTACATGGACTTCCCTTAGGAGACCGCGGCATTTTTCCTGAAATTGAACTTCATTTTATAGAGGTGCAAGAGCCATATTCGGAAATAACTCTTGATGTCCGGAATTTCGTTTAATTGTGGTGGCAGCAATGCAAAAGGTGGGTTATTGACCTGCTTCTCAGAGGATTGTTTGTGTAGCCATAGTGTGATTTGTACCTTCGGCTGTACCCAATTTTTAGATATTAATCCTCATTGTCACTTTCTTTATTCCTCCCGATTTGTTTCTTTCTAAATCTGTTCCAGTTGTTATTGAAATTTTTATGAGATTTATATAATGTGATTCCAGTTACCTGTTTAAGTAAAAAGAGAGCGCGCCGTCCGATTCTGAAGTTTCGCCGTTCGGAATTACTTCCAATCAATTTATGATCGGGCAAGAAATTTAATCTGATTTTATTTTTATCAAGGTGATTGACGCGTTCAATAAGGTTCGAAGTAGAGAGTGACAGTGGAGGCGCATCCAAAGGCTCGTATATTCCGATTTCATCAACATCAAAGTCTCTATTATCCCATTTCTTCGCTTCCTTGACGGTTATGTATTCCTTATCCAAGATGTAAACTTCAGCATTTGTACTTACAAAGAATGGCTCGTTTATTTTATTTAATCGGAACATTTCGCGTCCCCTACCTTTCGATTCAATAGAAAACGAATACCCATCCAGGTCTAATTTGGATATCGAGTCTCCTATTACATTATCATAATTGAAGATTATTTTAAACTTTTCGTAATCCAGACCTTTTCGAAAAAAGTTTGCAAGACCCGGAACCCACTTACGACTTACAGTGTCTGCCAAAACATCAATATCAACCCGAATCTGATCATTGCTTTTGTGCCATATTTCCGTTGGGCTGTATTTGCCATACAATGTATCAGCCGAAATCTGACAATTTCGAATCCGCAATGGCATTGACGCTTCTGGAGGCATGCCAATCCAGTCCGACCATGAGAAATGATGTTGATCTACATCGCTAACACTGTCAAGGCCATTATTATTTGTGAATCTGTAATACGATTTGCTTGTCAATACTCTGGGGTAGGACCATCCTTTGAATTTTATCTTGTTATCGGAAGGCAGCATATAATCCACCATTTTTTCTCTAAATAGAAAAATCGTATCTGTGTATGTAGCAAGTGTAGACCATTCTCTGACGTACGCTAATATATGGAGCAGACGCTGCCGGCCCGATTTAACAACCACTTCCGGCAACTCAGATACCTTGTCAGAAAGAAAAATTGTATCTTTATCCCCAAACATAACAGTTTTATCGTTAAATCCTAAATAACGAACTGTTATCGGATAACGACTACGCGGTATTTTAGGCACTGCTCCATTTCTGTCACTCAATCCAAACGGAGTACCATCCTTATCATATATGGACGCATTTGGCAGAGGAACATGGGTCGCTGAATCCACAACAATGACATCATCTGCCCTTGCCTCCATTACAATAATGGAGAATAAGAACGATATTGCTGTCATTATATATCGTATCACCATTTATTATTTGCCGGTGCCGAAGCGGGAGGTGTCGATGTCGGGAGCCTGGGGCTTGAAACCGTTGAAGCGCCAGATGAAGGTCAGCTTGAGATTGCGCGACATGTCGCGGACTTTCATCCGGTAGTCCTGCCCGGCATGGCGGATGGTCATGGTCGGCGACCATCTGTTGAATATGTCATCGGCTTTCAGGTCTAATTCACAACACCGGCTCTTACCGAACTGCCACTTGATTCCGGCATCAATCTTCCATATAGCTGATAAATCTGCGATGCCTTGCAGTGACGGTGATATATAACTGAAATCAACTGACAATGATACCGGACTGTTCTGACTGAACTTGAAGGAGTTGCTGAGCGAGCCGTAGAAAATCCATTTGCTGTTGTCGAAACTTATGTCATGGAAATGATTGGCCTTCGCACGCCTGTTCATCACGTTGGCGGTGGCTGTGGCGTTCCAGATATATCCTACGCCGAATGGAGCATAGAGATTAAGTCCGAACACGCGCTCAAAGTTCATGTTGATGGTCTGATAGATGAGATTGAGGGCGTCAGGCGACTGGTAGGGCAGCTGTACTGTGGATTTGTCGCCATATTGGAAATAGAGTGTCGCCACGTATTTCTGCCTCAGAATGTAGTTGAATTGCGCATCGTACTGGATATATGGCTGTAATTCCGGATTGCCGATTACTGTCGAGTAGTCGTTGATGTGGCTTGTGCCGCCATGAAGTTCCCAATATGAGGGATAGATGCGTCGGGTGCTGAGATTAAGCTGGAATATGCTTTTCGGAGTCTTGTAGTAAGTCGCTCCGAATTGAGGTATGAAATTCCAGTTATGCTGATACTTATTGTGATAATACTCACCCTTGGCCGATGCGTTGAACGACAGACCCCAGTCGAACGACCGCTGCGTGCCGACATAAAAACTTGCCACATCCTCTTTGAGAGTGTCGTCAAAGTCAGTATTATAAGCCGCATCGACAATACCGTAATGCTGCGAACTCCGGTCGTTCGAATGTTGGTATTCCGCACCGTAGTTCAACTGCCAATTGCCAAGCTGATGCTGTTGGTCGATATACAGATGCCAGCGGTTTATCTTCTGACGGTTTTCGGAGCCAAGAAGATATTCCGCACCCTTGAACAATGACTGTGAACGGTTTTCGGAATAACGGGTATAGTCACCGCCGACAGTTATGCCGAACGGGGCTGTGTAGCGCAGGGCTACATTGTGATAGCCCACCGGCGACAGCATATTGTAGGCGTTTGTATAATCGCCCAACGTCCCTGATGATAATGCCCGGCTCTTGGAATCGGAGATTATCTGGCCGTTGTAAGTGAGTCTGAGCGTTTTCCATGAAGCGGAGGCAAATATGGTATTGCTCCAGTTCCGGCCGATGCGGCGCATATCATCCTCAATCATGGTACGCCGGCCATCGTAAAGGTGGTTCGACCATGTTTCCTCGCGACTCCACGATTTGTTGCGCGTCAGACCATAGTTGAGGTCAAAAGTCCAGTCCTTTATAGCGTATGTGGCTGCAAGCAAACCGCCATACGAGCCGTAGTGCGCCTGATTGTATCCGGCTCTGACCTGTCCCTGCAGGCCGTCGAGAGGCGTCGGCGTTTTCAGAACCACGTTGATTACCGCACCGTTCACATGATACTTAGCCGGAGCGGAATACATGATTTCCACGTTTTTCAGCCTGTCGACCGGAGTGGTGTAGAGGAGCTGATACAGATTCTGGAGCGGCATATCGGTCGGCTCGCCATTGAGGATAACGGAGACATTCGAAGCCCCGGTGAGTCCGATCATGCCGTTGTCGTTTGTCACGCCCGGTAAATAACTGAGAGCTTCAAGTATGTTGTTTACAGGTTTATCCTTGACTATTCCCGGGAGGTCGACGACCATCATTCCATCCTCGCCTTTGACCTGCGGTTTCTCACCTTTCACCACAACTTCATCGAGCTGTCGGGCAGAGATCGTATCGGGCGCCACTGTCTGTGCATAAGCCGCCACGCTATGCATAATCATTATGAAAATTAAAGCTTTCCTCATAGCCGTACTGTTTTTCTGCGACAAAGTTATATCTACTTACTTTCATAATCACCATGACCAACCTTATTTAGTCTTAACCGCTCCCTTATTTAGTCTTAAATCGAAGCTGCACTGATAGATTGTATGACGGATTATATGTAAATTTGCGATTATGAAACGCTTTAAGACCATATCGACCTTGTTTATTATTGTCATTGCAGTCATTTTCGGCTGTAATGTCTATTATCTCATATCCCTTTACAATTCGATAAAGGCCAATGTCGAACGTGATGTGATGACCGCCTTGGCTGATGCCGATATCGACGACCTCCTGTATCGCGCCGGCAGAGCGCAAGGACTGGCATCAAACGTAAAGGTGCAGGAGGATATTGAAGAATACAAAGCTCCAAGAAAAGCAGAGGCATCTACATACAGGGATGAAAACGGTCAACTGATTTCTGTCCGGACCGAGGCCGACGGTACAGTTGTTGAAAAACGGGCTAAACTATCGGAAAACAGTCCATATTCCAATCAGATGGTCGATGCAATGAGCCGGCAGTTTCATGCGATAATGGAAAAGTATATTCCTTATGACATGGCGGTGATGGATAGCATTTTACGCAATCAGCTGTCTCACCGGTTCATCTATCCTGATTTCTTATGCGTGGAGGTTGTCGACAGCAAGGATTCTGTAATCTGCGGCAATCCTAAATTCAACGGAGAATCAGGATTGGATTCTTTTCGTTTTAATATCAATCCCGGCGAGGGAATATATTATAAAGCGTATATGACGCCGCTGACACGCCATATCGTTTCGGAAATGTCAGGCGTGATCGTGACCATTTTTCTTCTGATGGTATCGTTCGCCCTGGCGTTCTGGTACCTGTTTCACACAGTGTCGAAGATGAGGACGATCGAGGAAATGAAAGATGATTTTGTCAGCAACATGACCCATGAGCTGAAAACACCTATCGCCATCGCTTATTCAGCCAACGACGCGCTGCTAAATTATGATACGGCCAATGACACGCAGAAAAAAGTGACATATCTCAAGATTGCCAACAAACAGCTTGTCCGGCTCAGAGAACTGGTAGAAAATATCCTTGCCATGAGTATGGAACGGCGCAATACGATGAAGCTTAAGCCGGAGACAGTGCCGTTGCGGCCCTTTGTGGAGGAAATCGCCGCAGCCCAACGCATGCGCGGGGAGAAGGAGATAACGATAAATGTGGATGTAGACGAGGATGTCGTGATAGAAGCAGACAGGACACACCTGTCAAACATACTGAACAATCTGATTGACAATGCCATCAAATACTCCGGCGACAGCGTCGTCATAACCGTCTCCGGCAACGGGAAGGAAATCTCCGTCGCCGACAACGGCATCGGCATTCCCGCCAAGTCCATGCCGTATCTGTTCAATAAGTTTTATCGCGTGCCGCACGGCAACCGTCAGGATGTCCGTGGATACGGCATAGGGTTATACTATGTAAAGAGCATTCTTGACAAAATGGGATGGACCATTGAAGTCGACAGCAAAGAAAGGGAAGGCTCGGTATTCACAATCAAAACCGGTAACGATGGGAAATAGGATATTGTTTGTCGAGGATGAGGAAGACCTCGCTTTGATTGTAGCCGACACACTGCGCGGACAGGGATACGAAGTCATCACGGCAGCCGACGGCATAGCCGGACTTGAGAAATTCAGGTCCGAAGGCGCCGATATTGTCGTGGCTGATGTCATGATGCCAAAGATGGACGGATTTTCCATGGCCAAAGAGATAAGGAAGTTGTCGCAGACAGTTCCATTGCTGTTCCTCACGGCCAAAAGTACGATTGACGATGTTGAAACGGGATTTGAAATCGGCGCCAACGACTATCTCAAGAAGCCTTTTGAACTCCGAGAGCTGATAGTGAGGATAAAGGCTCTGCTCCGTCGGCACCATACAGACCCAACTGACCGGGACGAAGATACCCGGTTTTATATTGGCCGATATATCTTCAATATTACCACTCAGACGCTGTCATTGGGAGGGCAAAGTGTAGAACTGTCACACTTCGAATCCAGGATACTTGAACGACTCGCCACGAACATCGGCAGCACGGTTGACGCCTCGGAACTGATGATAGCGGTATGGCAGCGAGACGAGCCCAGCAACCGCAACTCCCTCCACGGCTATATCCACAAGTTGCGCCGGGCCCTGCGCCATGACCCCTCTATCTCGATCATCAACCAGCGCGGCTTCGGCTACATGCTGACCGTCCGCAACCGCTGAAATGCGGATAACGCGAATTATTTCAGTTCCAACTCAATATCTTCTATCGATGGCAGAGAACTCTTGAATTCATCAGGGATGAATTTTGTCAGTTGAAATTCTGCCACGCCGATAGGCTGTGATGATGATTCGAGAGCATATTGGGCAAGCACATTGTCTTTATCCTTGCATATCAGCAACCCGATATTGGGGTTATCCTGTTCGGCTTTCAGTATATGATTTACTGCGGTCATGCAGGTGTGCACGTACGGTGGTGTGAGAGGTCGGTAGACACGAAATTCCGCTGACCCTTCTTAAGCCTCAATTCGACTACCTCGGCGTTCAGTGTGACGCAATGACGAGGTTAGGAAATCACAGAGAGCGGCTGCCCGGCCTCCCGGACAACCGCTCTGATTGGATTCTCTCGTATTTGCGTGCCGTCAGCGAATCACTGTCTTATGGGCGGAGCCTCCCTGACGCACTATCACAATGCTGCCTTTTTCCGGATTGGCGATGCGGACTCCCTGCAGACTGTAGTATTCCACCGGGGCGTCAGGATCCGATTCTATCTCGGAGACTGCGACCGTGGAGTTGTCTGCTACGCTTACACTATGAAAGTAAACGCCTTTGTTCGAGTCAGCTGTGTCTCCGGACAGGACATGGATGCCGATGAAATTCACACCACCATCAACTCGGGCATTACCCTGACATATCTCGAATCCGTCTTCGTAATCTTCATCGGTGAATGTGCCGGCGCTCCAGACTTTTTCCATCACCTTTGTTGTCATGGCCTCGACAGTGCTGTTCGAGCCTACGAAGACCTCGAAACCCTCTTGGAGCGACACATCGGCCGGACGGGCCGCCACTTTCACAAGGACTGTCATCGCAGTGCCGAAATCAGTGGCGGGAAGGAAGATCCATGCGTTGCCGCCGCTCTGTGCGAATATGTTCTGCACATTGCCGGCGCTTGACTGGTAGGTCCAGCTTCCACCGTCGACGGGCGTCATGCATTCGCCCAGCTTGGCCCAGCTGTTCATCTCGAAGTCGAGGGGAAGGGTGTATTTAGCCTCGCACACACATGGATCCGCTTCAGTCTCAATACGCAAATTCCTTACGAACAGTCCGTAGAGATCCTTCGGGCTATTGACGTGTATTCCGACATAGTATTTGCCCCCATCCGTGGCGAGATCAGCGGCATAAGTAGTCCACGTCTTGTCAGTGTTGATCCTCTCGACATCAAGAGCCTTGACAGTCATCGCACTGGCGGAGGGTTCGCTGCCGAGACAAATCTCGAACGACTCATCGAACTCGCCACGCGCCAGCGCATCGACATAGAGTCTCACGTTCGTCTGGCCGGCGAAATCGATTGCCGGAAGGAACAGCCAGTCGTCGGCCGCATTCTGCCTGCTGTACGAGTAATACAGAGCCTTGTATCCGAACTTGTCGCTGTTGAATTCCCATTTGACTCCGTCGTCGTTGACATCGACGGGAAGACACTGCCCGAACTGTTCCTGTGTGGGAATGAGCTGATACGGGAGATTGACAGTCCGGCTGAGATCAACGGCGGAGACTGTCTCGCTGACCGGTTCGCTTTGCTTGGTCTGGCCCCCTGTAGTGAGCGACACCACGTATTCGATGGTATGCGTTCCCTCTGTAAGTTCGGCGGAAACCTTGACATCGGAGCCTGCCGTAAGGTCGGGGTATGTCTTGAGCCGGACGCCGTCGACATTCATCAGCAGAGAGATGGAAGAAGCTGAAGTGATGTTCGAGCCCTGCTCCGTAGCGGCGGGTATCTTCACCGTGGCGGTGTAGAGGAGTCCATTCATCTCGCTTGACTTGATGACGGCTGGCATGGGCACGGGGACAGAATTGTTCTCCACCTTGATATTGCGGATGCGCAACGTCTTGCCGTTCTTCTGACATATCGCGTGGATGCCGAGCCACCGGGTGCCGCTGCTGCTGTTGGTGAATGATGCCGCCACTTCGGCATACTTCGAGGTATCCACTTCTTTAGACAATATGACAGTCATGGCCTCGGGAGTAGCCTCATTGCCGATGGCAAGCTCGAATTTTTCGTAAAACCAGCTGTCGGCACCTGTGGCGAGAGCATCGACAGACGCTTTCAGGCTGGTGTCGGAAGATGTGACCTTAAAGGGAATGAAAACCCAGTCGTTGGCATTGTTTTTATTACCCTTGTACGAGAGGCAGGCGTTGTAGTCGTTGTAGGTCCACTGATTCCCGTCATTGTTGACGTCCAGTCTGGCAAATCTTTCAAATTCAGCTGCTGTGGGCGCGAGATTCATCGGAAGCGTGAACGGCTCCGTATCGGCTCTCGCAACAAGGGCTGTAGCGGCGATTGCCGCGCACGACAGCACCGTGCGTAAATTGCGTGTTGTCATAATCTTGAAGGTAAAGGTGACTATCTGTTGATTCTTTTGACGCGTGTGCCGTCGTTATATACAATCACCACCGCGCCACGGTATGACTCGTCGACCTTGGCGCCGGTCATGTCATAGCGTGCGCACTCCATTCTGTCGCCGGTCGATGTCGTGACGTTGTCGATGCCGTTTGAGACCTCGAACTCGATTTTTGTCCTGAAGAGTTTCCATATCAGGTCCTGGTTGTAGGCGTCGAGGCTGCCTTCGGGCACGTAAAGCTTCGCCTTCGAGTACTGGCCTGAGTCGAACGTGTCGGACGCCACCTTGGCAGGTGTGGACGAATAGCAACGCACTTCCTCAAGACGATTGCAGTCGGCGAAGGTGGCAGAACCGATGGAAGACACAGACCTGCCTATCTCCGCGATGACAAGCTTGGTGCAGCCGTAGAACACGAGTTGGCCGACAGTCCTGACCTTGTCGGGGATTTTCACCGACATCAGGCCCACACACTGCATGAAAGCATAGTCGCCGATGGACAGTACGTTCTCGGGGATTGTGATGGATGTCAGTCGTGTGCACTGGTTGAAGCATTTGAAGCTGATTGATTCCAAAGCATCGGGAAGCTGTATGGAAGTCAGGTTCTCGCATCTCTCGAATGCCCTCTCGCCGATGAAGTTCACGGTGGCGGGGATATTGATATCCGATAGCTTGCTGCACACCATAAAGGCATTGTCACCGATGTATTTCACATCACCGAGCATCTCGACCGCCGTGATCTTGAAGCAATATTTGAATGCATCCTCCGATATGGTCTCGACAGTCTCGGGCAGCGTGGCTTTGCCCGTAAAGCCCTTGGGGCAGGCTATTACAGTCTTGAACTGCTTGTCGTAGAGTATGCCGTCCAAAGAGGCGTATACGGGGTTCTTCGGGTCCACCTCGAAGGCGGTCATGCCCTCGCAGCTGAAGAAAGCCGTATAGTCCATGTCGGTAAGGGACGCCGGCAGATAGACCGAGTCTATCAACACGCATCCCGAGAAGACATACCATCCGATGGTCTGGACCGAATTGCCGATAGTCACCTCAGAGAGGGCGAGGCAACGCTGGAAAGCGCAGTTGCCAACGGTCTGGACCGAATTGGGTATCTGCACCTTCGTGATCTGCTGGCATTCTCTGAAGGCGTTCTCGCCGATGGTCTTCACAGTGGAGGGAATCGCCACGTTGCCGAGCGCGTAGCAATTCATGAACAGGTCGTTGCTGACGGCTGTCAGACCCTCGGGGAGATTGGCTTTGGCCAGGAGGTTGCAGTCTCTGAACGCTGCGACACCTATCTGATGCACAGACTCCGGTATCACCACAGATTTCAGCTGTCCGTTGGCGAGGAACGCCCGGTCGGAGATAGCCACGACATCGTAGGTCTGCGATTCATACACCACCGACGCAGGTATTACGAGATCGCCCTTCACATAGTTGCTGTTGGCCGAGCCGTCAGCACGGCAGGTCACGGCAGCAGTATGGCTGTCTGCCGACAGGATGTTGTAACACAGACCCTCCGACTCGAAGTCATAAGCCGATGCAGACAGGAATGCGCAGCCTAAGGCCGCCGCAACCCCCATGGCCTTACAATTACGTAATAATACCATAAGAATAATGATTGTTGCCGCGGTCATCCCCTCGTTGGCGTTACGTCAGTAAAAAATAGCGCAGGAATCTGTATCTGTTGCCGTCCTACGAACTGAGGCTTCTCGCATTGCCCTTTAGATGTTGGACGGCAACGCAGAAGCCCACGCCAGTATATGCAATCAATGCCTCCGGCAATATTTCTCTCGAAATATCGTGCCGAATGCAAGATAATCACATATCAGCGGGCATCTACCGTTGCTCAATCCTTGACATCTAAATGAAAGTTTGCGAGACATTCCAGTTCGTCAAGAATCAGCGCGGATAAACGCTATTGTCATAAAATGTTAGTGTCGTTGCATTCACTACGTCTTGAGTCGGGAGTCACCGGACTCTCCACATAGCCAAAACTTCAGCAAAGGTAACGATAATTCAGATATTTCAAAAATTTTTAACAAAAAAATCGGTTATTTCCTGAATATTTCCTGGATAGCCCTGATTAACCCGATTGTATAATTACAAATAAAAGTTTCGCAAGTTAAGGGTCGTAGAAATGTACGACACCCTGATACTTTGGAATTCAAAGAAAGGCAAGTCTCAGAACCATCAGGATGTATAAATAAATGGCTGTCGCCGAAGCAGCCTGAGACGGCTTGCCTGGAGCTTACTTCAGCAGGTATTTTTGGCCGGCTATCACGACTATCCTGCCGCCGTGGATGCCGCTGCCCGTGATGCCTGTGCTTCTCAGGCCGTCGAGGGTAAAGGCTTTGCCGTTCAGGATGCCGGGTGCGTCATCGGTGCCGACGGCATCTATGCCGGAGCGGTCTTTGTTGAAGTCTGGCTGCTCGAATACGGTACGGCCTCCTTCGATACATCTTACAAAGGTGCCGGGTATGTACACTTCAGGCATATCTTCCATTTCTTCGCGTGGCAATGCGTCGTTTCCGGCGTTGCCGCCAATCCCTTCCACCCAGTATTTCCATGCGGAATCCTTCGATTCGCCTTTGAATATGATCCGTTTGCGGTTGATGTCGTTGACACTGACATAATCAACACCCACCACCTCGGACATCGCCTCGCGGTCAACGGCGCGGTCGCCCGGGGTCAGATTGAAGTCGAACCGTGGAACAAGCATGTCCATATAGCCGCGTTCGTACATCACGTTGCCTGCCGAGCAGACTGTCGAGGAATATTCGGAGTCATTACCCTCGATAAAGTAATCGATGCGCTTGCAATTGACATGGTCCGCTTCCTCATTTGCCGACACCTTAGCGTGTACCGGCACGTCAGGGTTGCCTTTGCTTTCGTGGTAGGCCGAAAGATAAATCCACTCCTTGCCGTCGGTATAAAACTTATTGTCGGCTACAAAAGTGTCGGTGTCGAAGTCTTCGGGCAGATAGGTGGCGTCGTCCTTGGGGTCGTGATAGGATACCAGCGTCATACTGCCCGGGTTGCTCCATTTGCTGTCGCTGAGCCAAACGCGGTCGGCTCCCACGCGGTATATCCACCGTGACGATTTGTCAGTTCCCACTCCGCTGCAGGCATATCGTTTAAGCAGCCGTCCGTGTGGCGCCACATAATCGACACGGTCGGTGTTCCATTTCTCGCCGTTGTACAGGATTTTTATGTTTTCCGGTTTGTTGAAGTTGAGCATCATTACGAAATCCCTGGCCATGTCGCTGTACACGTAAATCTCGGCATCCCATTCGTAAGCGGCAAAGTGTTGGGGCTTGGCACCGGGTTCGTCGGAAGTCACGCGGATGGCCTTGCATGGTTGGTCGACGCGCACTATATCGCCCATATAATTCATGTATGATGAGATGACGGTGTCGCCCGTGACTGTGGCCTTGACAGAGTATGCCGATTGCGTTCCGTTCCGGTCGGCGCAGTTGAATATCCATTCCTGTCCGTCGGTGAAGAACGAACGTCCGGCGGAGTAATCGTCATAGTGATATTCGGCGGCCGAAAGCTGAAGTGTCAGGATTGCCGCAAGAGCGGTAGTGCTAAGAATTCTTGAAGCCATAAACAGGATACGTAGTGTTGATTTACCCTACAAAAGTAATGAATACTACATAAATAAAAAAATGCTTCTCGGAATCTCAAGATCCGGGCTGATTCGATTCGTGTCTGCAAAATATTGATATTTAATTAAATATCATACAATATATTAAGTAAAATTTACAAATCAGGGTGGTTTTCGCGATTTTGATGCGAATAATTAACATATCTTAACACATAAAATTAGAAGATATGCAAAATTGTCTTTAATTTTGAGGCCACAACTAAACGCTAAAACTACTTTTATTCCGTATAACGGGAGCCGACGGAATATCAGCAGACACTAATTGCTCAGGCTCTCAAGAGATGAAAAATATGAGAAAAAAACTACTCGCAAGTCTCTTGGCGGGGATGGCCATGCTATTTCTGATGCCGGCATCCGCCCTTGCTCAAGAACCTGATGCTGCGGAGGAAGTGACGTATCATCTGAAGGTGGTGCACACTGACGGCAGCGAGGTGAAGGTGCCGTTTGACCAGCGTCCGGAGATTGCCTATACGGGCAATGTGCTGAAGCTCACGGCCGGCGATATGTCGGTGGAGTATGCTGAAGGAGACATGGATTATTTCACCATCGTGGAGGAGACAGGCCAGAGCGGGATCAACCGGAACCCGGCGGACAGGAACGGTGCCGCAAGTGTGATCACCGACCGGGCCATCGTTTATTCCGGAGGAACGCCCGGCGCTATGGTTACGGTAGTGGGCATTAACGGCGCGGTTGTGGCTCGGGCCACTCTCGACGACCGGGGCAATGCCGTGATTCCTTTCACTCCGCAGAAAGGTCAGATATACGTAGTAAACTCAGGTAAGACAACTTTTAAAATCATAAAGAAATGAAATTCAATAAGATAATATCCGCACTTGCCATCGCCGCCATGGCACTCGTCCCCGCCACGGCATTCGCACAGGGACTCAAGATCATCACCAAGGATGGCAAATCGACCCTGATTCCATACGACAAACTCGAAAAGGTGACGGTCTACACCGGCAAGCCCGAAGTGGTGGACCTTGGCCTGAGCGTGAAATGGGCATCCCACAACATCGGCGCCACGGCACCCCAGGAATGCGGCAGCTACTTCATGTGGGCCGGCACGGTCGATGACCCCGAATGCAAATACAACAAGCTGACATGCCCCTATCAGGATCCGGATTTCGCAGCCGACCCGGATAATTTCGTGGATTATTTCCTCAAATACTGCAACACACAGGATGCCGGCGTTCCCGACTATCTCACCACCCTTGAGCCTATGGACGACGCCGCCACCGTGGCATACGGCGAAGACTGGCGTATGCCCACGGCAGTCGAGATGAACGAACTGATAGAGAAATGCACCGTCGAGAAGCTGGAAGCCGACAACGAGGAATACGGCGTGGCCGGTTACAAGTTCACAGGCCCCAGCGGCAAGAGCATTTTCATGCCTATGGCCGGCTATCGCTTCCTGCTCAAGATATATGACGAAGGCTCCGACATCAACTATTGGACATCTTCGCTCTATGAACCGAGCTGTCTTTATGCCAACGCTCTCTTCCTCAAGGGTTACGGCGCTAACAAGACCCTCGGCGTGGATTTCAAGGGACGCTATCTGGGCTATCCTGTCCGCGCGGTCTATAAGAAATAATCAGACACACATTATCCATGCCTGCGGCATCCGGTCGCAGGCATGGTTGCATCAACAACCATCACACTAACGACATGAAGTATTTTTACAAAACGATATTGGCGGCAGCTGTATTGGCTACCGCATCGCTGGGCGTTCAGGCACGCCCGGTAGTGGTTCGCGGAAGCCTGATGACATCGGATACCTCCGGAACAATATATGAGATAACCTCCGACGGATCAAAGACCCAACTGAGTTCGGGTCAGATGCAGGCCGCAAGTGGCGGCGGCACATATTTCGACGGCAAATATTATATGTCGAAATCATGGATGAGCGGCTACTCTGCAATGGGATTCATTTTCAATACTTCCGAAATTCCCTGGAAATCGATTTCTTCCGACGAGCAAAGCAGCTCTATCCTCTCTACAGACTATGCCTACGACGGCGTGGCCAACGTAATTTACGGTTTCCACAAGCAGTACGGCACCAACTATGTGATAGGCATGATTACTCCCGGTTCGACATGGAGCCGTAAGCTGGTTCAGGTGCAGTCCGGACCCGACATGGTCGACGTGAAGATTGACTGCTCCGATGCCGACAACCGCTGGCACGGACTGGCTTTCGACAATGCCAATCAGCTGTGGGTCATAACCTACGGCGGTGTCCTCAACAAAGTGGACAAGAACACCGGTGCCATGACCGTAGTGGGAGAGACGGGCATCAAGCCTACCGTCAACGGCTCGGCTGCCTTCGACATGAAGACCGGCAAACTCTACTGGGCCGTAAAGAATGCTTCGGGCAGCTTTGTTTACGAAGTGAACACCGCCACGGCCGAGGCCGTGAAAGTGATGGACGTGCCCGACGGCCAGCAACTGATGGGTATGTACATTCCCGAGCCTTTGGCCGAGGATGGCGCTCCGGCGGCTGCAACCAACATGCACTATGATTTTGTGGATGGCGCGCTCAGCGGCAACCTGGTTTTCGACGTGCCGGCCACGACATTCGATGATCAGCCCGCTTCAGGTCCGTTGACCTATACGGTTACTATCGGCGAGGCCGAGCCTGTAACCGGCAGCACCACATTCGGCGCTACCGGCGTGACAGTCCCGTTCTCGGTCGAGAAATCCGGCAAGGTGGCTGTCAGCGTACAGCTCAAGAATGATGTAGGCAACAGCCCCGTGGCCAAGTATGAGGCTTACGTGGGATATGGCCAGCCTGTAACGCCTGCCAACGCGCAGCTGACATACGCCGACGGCAAGATGCATCTTTCGTGGGACGCCGTGACATCCGTTGTAGACAGTGAAGGCTATCTCGGAACAGTGAAATATACGGTTGTGCGTAAGACCAATTCCGGCGATGAGACCGTGGCCGATGGTATCGAAGCAACAAGCTTCGAGGAAGCCATAGCCGAGCCTGAGTCCGGCCTGGCATCGTACACATACGAAATCGCGGCCGTCAACGGCGACATGACTTCGGAAGCACCTGCTTCGGCATCGCTGACAATCGGAAGCGTGGCCCTTCCTTACGAAAACGCTTTTGAGACGGAAGACGACTTCAAGGCATTGACGGCCATAAATGTAGAGCCGGCATCAAAAACATGGATGTGGTCCAAATCAAGCAAGAACGTAACGATAGGATACGATAAAGCGTACGCTAAAGACGACTGGTTGATCACACCTCCCGTAAATCTCCATAAAGGCTACACATATACCGTGTCGGTTTCGGCCAAATCCCAAAATTCCCGTTATCCCGAGAAAGTGGCTCTTGCATGGGGCGCTGCTCCTACAGCCGCCGGCATGGATCAGGAAATCGTGGCTCCGGCGGAAGCGCCTACCACCGCAACGGTTTACTCCGGCACATTCACCGCACCCGAGACGATGAAGGCATACATCGGAGTGCACGCCTGCAGCGACAAAGATATGTCCACGCTCACCGTCGATGACTTCAAGGTGACAGAAACAGTTCCCAGCGGCATTTCCACTCCCGTGTCGGAAGGCGAGGCATTCGTCAGCGTAAACGGTGCCATAGTCACGGTTAATGGCGAAGGCAACGTGATGATTGTTTCGGCCGACGGTCGCGTCGTACGCGAGGCCCGGATTGCCGGAACGCTCAGCACCGAACTCAATGCCGGCATATACATCGTCATTGTCAACGGCAGGTCCGTCAAGGTAATCGTGAAATAACAGACCATTACGTCTGAATCCCAGTAACGCAGAGGCTGTGCTCGATGGAGAACACGGCCTCTGCAATTTTTATCGGATGATGTCTGAAATCGGTGTCGGAATTTCAGATGATGGCGAGCGCCTGTTTCATCTGTCTCAATCATAAGCGACTTGAGGGAAGTGCAGCAAGTTAATGGAATGTCGTCGTCTCCTGTTATATGATTAAAAGTTTTTTGAACTATACTGTGCGGAGGTTTGAAAATGTTGCCAAAAGGTTCGGTTTTTGGTAATATGCCATATCGCGTTCCGGATGGTATTGGCACTTTGAGGGATAATGTGTAAATTTGTGACACCTTAAATTTATACCGCCTTAAATTTATACCATCAAATTTATACCACCTTATTAGTGCGGCCTAAACTGAATAGGAATCCCATGTCAAGGACTCGTATGCCGGTTCTCGCTATAGTCCTGTTGATTGTAACGCTGGTCCATGCCGGGTCGAGCGGGATTAATTCGTATGTGACTCCATTGTCGGTAATCAACGATCTGCCTTCCAATTCCGTAAGCATGGCCTACGAGGACAGAGACGGATATATCTGGCTCGGGACCCAGGACGGTCTGTGCAGATATGACGGCTACAGGCTGAAGACATGGCGCTCGCACAGAGGGAATCCGGGCCTTCTGACCGACAATGACATCTCGGCCATCGCGGAGGACCGGGGAAAGAACATACTGATAGGTACACGGCATGGTCTGAACGTTCTGAACGCCGCACGCACCGCTGTGTCGCATCCCTCTCACCCCGATCTGCGCGATTATGAGATCCGTGACATTGTTCCGTATAGGGACAACACGGTATGGATCGGCACTTACCGCAGGCTGGTCAGGGCCTCTGAGCGTCTTGACAGCGTGTGGAATTATGAATCGTCGCTTCCCACTACGAGTGTCAACACCGTGTATCGTGACCATGACGGCAACATCTGGGTGTCGCTATGGCAAAAAGGCATATACCGGTATAATCCTGGGACCGACAGGTTTGAGAAAGGCCCTGCGATAGGCAGGGACGATAACCCGATGCGGATGCTCCAGGTAGGGGATTCGTATCTGATCGGGACATGGGGCAACGGGCTATGGCGTCTGTCAGGCCGGGCAGCTGGAGGCTATGCGGCTGCTCCGGTACATATCGTGGGAACGGACGACAATCTCGACATCATATTCGGACTCGCTTCCGACAGACATGGCAATGTATGGCTTATAAGTCATTCGGGAGTGTACTCGGGCAGGCTGCAAGGCGACACACTCTACCTTGACGACATATCCAAGCTGAGCGAGCCGATGAACAATATGTTCAACCGGATCATGTGTGACAAAGACGGGAATATATGGATCACGGCCAGCAGCGAGGCCGCATACATAATCAGTCAGAAGGATGCCGTCATATCCCGTGTATCGATTCCCGCATTCTCAAAGGGAAATAAGAAAATAAAACCGTCGATTAGGGCACTGTATCATTACGCCGGCCGGCTATGGTTCAATCAACCGAGGATCGGTCTGGTGATATATGACATAGACGGCGGTAAGGTGTTGCCGGTCCAGGGCATGATATCGGTAGCCGATCCGGAAAGTCTGACGGAAGTATATGTCATTACTGAATTTGCCGATGAACCGGGCCGTATATATGTAGGTCCGGAACACTATCCGATGATTTACATCTTCGACAGGAGGGACGGCATTCACATCGCGGAGCAGATAATGCTGAATCCCGATGGCTTTGACGGCGGCTCGCCAAGACATATCGTAAAGGATAAACGGGGCAACCTGTGGATAGCCACGGACAAGCATGTGTTGTTCCGTGGCGCGGACGGCAGGATTGTCAACGCCATCGATGGCCTGCGGGACGTACAGTCCATGTTGCCTGACGAGAATGGAAACGTATGGATCGCAAGTCCCTCCAAAGGCATTTTCAAGCTGAATGTGTCGGCAAATACGGGAAATGCGGGCATTCGGGCTACACCTGTTGCCGGCACATCGCAATATTCCATAGTGGACATGGCCATGGACAGAAACCATAACACGATATGGGCCATCGGCAAATTGGGACATGTCATCGGGCTTGACAGACGTACGGGCCGCAAGGTGGAGATAGATGAAATGCCAGATTTCCGCAATTCCGAGTATCTGCAGGATATTGTGGTGGATAAGAACAATAACAAATGGCTGTCGTCCGGCAAATACATATTCAGGTTCAGTCCTGATTTCAAGAATTGCGTGCAATATAGCGTTCGTGATGCCCATGGCGGCGACCCGAGGCTTAACAAGGGAGCTGTGTATTATGATGGCGATACGAATACAATCTATTACGGATGCTACGGCGGATATCTGAACGTCAGCGCCGAAACCGTGGCCACAGATGCCGGTTCACAGTTTCCGCCCCGAATCACGGATGTGAAGTTGTCAGGGCAGTCTCTGATAGGAGATCCGGACAACGCCACCGATTTCAACGGCAAGACAATCTATATTCCGGCCGATGCCAAGGATATCCAGTTTGAATTCTCGACCCTTCAGTATGCCAACCCCGACAAGATCCGCTATTCCTATCGGTTGAAAGGTGTGGATAAGGACTGGGTGTCGGTCGACGGCGGATCGCCCATAGGCTTCTATAACAACATACCCAGCGGGGATTATGTCCTTGAGGTGCGCGCCACGGACGACAACGGGCAGTGGGGCGCTCCGGCCCGATACCGCATACGGAAGGAAGCCGCATGGTACGAGACATGGTGGGCCTATGCCGCATATTTCCTGATTTTCTGTCTCACAATAGCCGGTATCTACATATATGTGCGTCGACGCAACCTGGAGAGGAACGCCGTGCGCGCGGCACAGCTCGAAAAGAAGAATGCCGAGGAACTCGCCGAAATAAAACTGAAATATTTCGCCAACATATCGCACGATTTCCTTACGCCCATCACCATCATATCGTGCCTGGTGGACGATGTGGAGACGGTGTACGGCAAGATTGGCCCGCATCTGGACAAGATCAGGTTCAATCTCGCGAAAGTGAAGGCTCTGATCCAGCAGATTCTGGATTATAGAAAGATAGAGACGGGCAATATGCGCCTGAGCGTGACCGAGAACGAACTTTGCGACTTCGTGGACCAGATATGCCGCAATCATTTCCAGCCGTTGATGGACAAGAAACACATCAATTTCAGCTATGAGCATGACTGCGAGCCCATAGTGGGGTATTTTGATGTGGACAAGGTGGAGAAGATACTGTTCAACATCATATCCAACGCCTACAAGTACACGCCCGAGGGAGGTTCCATCGACGTGAAGGTCAATAATGAGACCGTCGACGGCAGGGAGATGGCGGTGATAAGGGTGGCGGATACGGGTGTAGGCATCTCTAAAAAGGACCTTGACAAGATATTCACGCGCTTCTACACCATCAACCGGGAGGAACGTGTGGAGTCAAACGGCATAGGACTCTCACTGGTGAAGGACCTCGTGGAACTGCATCATGGGTCAATCTCGGTTGAAAGCGCGCCCGGCAAGGGGAGTGTGTTCACGCTCAGAATCCCGGTGTCCAGGGAATGTTACGCCAACGAGGAGATTGCCGATCTCGATATGGTGGATTCGCAGTTATGCGCCAGTCTGCCCAAGGACCTCGACACGCTTGATGCATCGGACGAACCGGTGAACCGGGACATAACCCTGCTTCTGGTGGAGGACAACGAGGAGCTGCTGCTGGTAATGAGCAAGATATTTGCGCGGACATATCATGTTCTCGTGGCCCGGAACGGCAAGGAGGCCCTGGCCATGGTGGAAAAGAACGACGTGGACATAATAGTCAGCGACGTGATGATGCCGGAGATGGACGGTCTCGAGTTCTGCCATCTGCTGAAATCGGACATCCGGACCAGCCATATCCCCATCATCCTGCTTACCGCCAAGAGCCGGCCGGAGGACCGTGTGGAGTGTTACAGGGCCGGTGCCGACGGTTATATCTCGAAACCCTTCGAACTGCCCGTGCTCGTGGCACGCATCGACAACTTCATCACCAACAAGCAGAGCCGGCAGGAGAAATTCAAGGATACCTCGGAGGTGGATTCCTCGTCGCTTGAACTTTCCTCTCTTGACAAGGAATTCCTTGACAAAGTCATAGCGCTTGTAAACGAGCATATCGACGACGAGGCATTTGACATAGACAGTCTTGCCCGTGAGGTATGCATGTCGCGCTCGTCGATGTACAGGAAGGTCAAGGCCATAACGGGAATGTCGCCGGTGGAACTGGTCAGGAACATCAAGCTGAAAAGAAGCTACGAACTGCTGAGGGAGGGCCGCATGAGCGTCTCGCAGGTGGCATACGCGGCAGGATTCTCCAATCCCAAATATTTCTCCACATGCTTCAAGGAACAGTTCGGAATCTCGCCGCGCGACGTCGTGGCACGTCAGAAATAAAGGATTGACCGATTTTTATACAAGATTGAATGAATAGTTGAAGACTTGTCGTAGGCTTTGTTGTAATTTTGCGGTTGAAACTAACTGAGAAGTGGTTTAGTTGAAACAAACAGAGAAGTGTTTAATCAACCTAAAAGCCTTACACCATGAAATTCGCAACTGACCTGAAGGAATATGCCGGTGGTCCGGCTGTGGCCGGGAATCGGAAATCCGTTCGGAATCGCAAGACCGAATTCCGGATGAAACGTACGTTCTGCATCATCGCCGCGATGGTGTGCTGCGCCCTTTTCGTGACGGCGCGGGAGCAGCTTACCGACATTCCCACCATATATATCGATACCGAGAACCATGCCCCGATCAACGGCAAGGAGGATTATGTGAAGGGAACGGTTACGGTCATGAGTTCGGACGAGAACGAGTGCGCCACCGCACTTGCGATGGGCATCCGGGGACGGGGCAACTCCACATGGAATATGCCCAAGAAGCCATTCCGTATCAAATTCGACTCCAAGACTAATTTCCTCGGCTTGAAAGCCAAGGCCAAGAGCTGGGTGTTGCTGGCCAACTATGCCGACAAGACACTGCTTCGTAATGCCATGGCTTTTGAGATAAGCAAATTCATGGGATTCGAGTTTACTCCATCCATCAAGTTTGTGGACGTCGTGCTGAACGACAGATATTTAGGCAATTATATGGTTTCGGACCAGGTGGAGGTCAACAAGAACCGTGTTCCGGTAGAGGAACAGGAGCCGACCGATGTGACCGAACCGGAGATAACGGGCGGCTATCTTCTTGAAATCGATGGCTTTGCCGATGGCGAGCCTGTCTGGTTCAAGACCCCGCGCGACATGAAGGTCACAATCAAGTATCCCAAGGATGACGAGATAAACCCGCAGCAGCGTCAGTATATCTCCGATTTTATATGCGATTTCGAGGAGAGGCTCTTTTCCGACAATTATACCGATCCGGAGACCGGCTACCGTGCGTTGGTTGACGAGAAGTCGCTTATAGACTGGTATATAGCGTGTGAGCTTACGGGCAACAGCGACAGCTTCTGGAGCACATACATCTATAAGAAGCGCAACGACGGTCATATCTGTTTCGGGCCGCTGTGGGACTTCGACATAGCCTTCAACAACGACAACCGGCTGGGCAATGCAGTGAATCTCATGATGCGCGACGCCGCCCACGAACCCAAGACCTGGATACACCGGATGTGGAAGGACGACTGGTTCCGCACCGCTGTCAACAGGCGATGGACCGAGCTGATGAAGGAGGGCCTGCGGGAGCACCTGCTGGACAAGGCCGACGAATATGCGCAGCTAATCGATGCCTCGCAGAAGATGAATTTCAACACATGGAAGATACTGCCCAACCAGGTGTATCTCGAGGTGAAACTGTTCCCGACATACGGCGAAGGGGTGGAGTATCTGAAATGGTATATCGACGCCCGATGCGATGTCCTTACCGAAAGTTTCGCAGAGACGGATCCGGCACTGAAGAACGTGGAGTTTGACGTGACGCAGCAATACCTGATACGCCATTCCAGCGGACTGTACCTCTCGGAAAGCAACGGGAAATGCGTGCTCGGCCATGAGGACGAGGCCTCGCTGATACAGTTCGAGAATGTTGAAGCCGAACGCTATGTGTACGGCATGCACAGCAACGGCGGCAGCTATCTTGCCAGCGATCAGGGCTGGATGTTCGAGTTCCACTCCGATCTGAGCAGCCCATATTCCCATTTCGCTGTGGAACGCTCGCCCGAGGCCGGGTCGGTGCTGATCAAGAACATAGGACGCGACCGCTATCTGGGCACCGATGACAACAACCGTGGCGGCGGCATCTACACCGACAAGTCGGGTACGGACGTGAAGCATTACTGGCGTCTGGAGACATTGCCCGAAAGCGGGGTCGGATCCATACGGAACGTATCGGGCGGGATTGTTGCCGATGGCGGACGTATCTCCCTGAAGGGAGCCGAGGCCGCGGATATAAAGGTGTTCTCGATATCGGGCGAGCTCCTTGTCTCCGGCCCGGGGAGCGTCGTGATGAATCCTGGCGTGAAAGGCGTGTTCATTGTGGTGGCCACGGACGTTGCGGGCAGACGATACCATGCAAAACTCGTAAGATGAGTCACCCGTCCCATATCCATAGGAAGAATAAACTATCCAAATACACAAAATAACCAACTATTAACTTAATTATCATGAAAAAAATCTATGCATTGCTCATGGTGATGCTGGGGTTCCTCGTGCAGACCGTATGCGCGGAGACTCTCCTCACGCCTGATCCTGCCAAGACCTACATGATACAGCACTCAAGCGGTCTGTTCTTGACGGTCGACGGGAATTCCGCAAAGATTATGCCGGCCGGAGCCGGGGATTCGCAGAAGTTTACCGTGACTCCTGTGGAAGGCGCCGAGGCTACCTACAACATCAAGCTTGAGGATGGCCGTTATTTCGGCAGTGACTCAGGCTGGACCGTCCTCTTCATGGACGATCCCTCGGATGCCTTCACGCAGTATACGTTCTGGCAGTCGACCGAACCGGATCATTTCAAGATGTTCAACGAGGGTCGTCAGGGATATGTCGGCACCGACCAGAACAGCGAGGGTGCCGGAGTCTACACCAACAAGAGCGGTAACGACGGCAAGCATGCCTGGAAGTTCGTAGAGGCCACCGACGGCTTGATTTACGATGCGCTGACCAATGCCATATCCAGCGCCCAGGCCGCTCTGGAGGGAATCGAGATCGGCGCCGAGCCCGGTATGTATCCCCAGGAGGCCGTGGATGTCCTCAATGCCGCCATTGCGACTGCCCAGGGCTTCCTGACATCACAGGACCAGATGGCCGTGAACGAGGCCGCAAAGACCCTCAACGCCGCGATTTCGACATTCTCGGCCCAGCGTATCATGTTCAACGCACAGGAGGGCAAGCAGTATGTATTCGTCAATATCGCAACGAATCTCGTGATGGGCATGACCGATACCAACGAGGCCGCCCTGCAGTCGCCCACAGGCAATATCCGCCAGAAATTCGAGATAGTTCCGGTGGAAGGATGTCGGAACGCGTTCAACCTCAAGCTGGCCGACGGCTCGGGATTCCTGACCCGTAAGGGCGGCTGGAACACTACGGTGAGCACGGACGCCGCCGCTGATGTCGCTAAATTTGAATTCGAGATCTCGGATCTCGCAAACTCCGTATATCGCTTCAAGAAATTCCGGGAATGGGGTTATTGTGCCACCGACGGTACGACCGAAGGGTCGCTTGTATATACAGACAAGGATACCCGCGCCACTTCCAACTGGAAGATAATCATGGTAGAAGAAGGCCAGCTCCTGACGTTCGGTCTGGAGGCTTCCATAGCCAACGCCGAGAAGTTCATAGCCGAGGCCGTTGTAGGCGCCGAACCGGGCATGTATCCCCAGAGTGCCGTAGACGCACTTAAGGCAGCCGTGGCCACCGCCAAGGCAGCGACTTATACCACACAGGATGAGGTAAACGCCATCACGGCCACCCTCAACGAGGCCATCAACGCTTTCCTTGCCGCTGAAATCGACCCCTGGTTCGAACCTCTGCCCGATACGGCTTACCGTTTCTCGGTACGTAAGTACAACACCAAGTTCCTGACCAACAACGGTACGGATGCGAAGACCACATCCGAATTCGAATCAGGCAAGACGGCCCAGCACTGGACGTTCCAGCCGGTGGAAGGCCTGGAGCATACGTTTATCGTCAAGAACGACGGCAAGACACTGTCGTATGACGGCACCGTCAGCGAGGTAGCCGACGCCGACGCTCCCAAATGGACCGTGGTATATTGCCAGACCATCGATAACCTCGATTACTTCGCTCTCGTGGAATACGACAACCCCACCCAGGTCGTGACTTTCGGAGGCGGCAACAACTTCGCTATCCAGAATCTGGACAAGGGAAGCAACGCCCATCAGGCACGTTTCCTCCGAGTGGATCCCGCCAACGACCCCTATCTCTATGATCTGGAATATGCCGTAGCCAAGGCCAAGGCTGCCTTGCAGAGCGTGACACGCGGCAACGAGCTGGGACAGTGGAGCGACGCCAAATGCGACGCCTTCCAGGCCATCATCACTGCAGCCGAGACCCTCACCGGCGCCACACAGGAAGAAGTTGACGCCAAGGTGACGGAGCTTAACGAAGCTCGTGTCAACTTCCTGCAGAATCCCAACACGGTGATCAAGGATGCCATCGACGCTGCGTTAGCAGCCGCCAAGGAGAAGGCCGCCGCCGCTCAGATCGGTGTGAATGTAGGGGAATACTATCCGCGCGATATCGAGGCGTTCGAGGCCAGGATAGCCGGATTCGAGGAATCGGCCAAGACTGTTTCCGAGCAGGAAGCCGCCGATGCTCTCGCAGCTGAAATCGTTGCCGCCACCGAGGCCTTCACGGGCCATACCGAGGTTCAGCCCGCAGGCGACGTGCTTGCCGACGTGATCCGCTGGTGCGAGGCATTGTATGAGGCCGAGAAAGACAATGTGGGCGACAACAAGGGTCAGCGTCCGCAGTCCGTTGTAGATGCCTTCAAGGCCGCCATCGACGCCGCCAAGGCTGTAACGGAAGCTCAGGCCACCGACATCGAGGCTCTGCTCGACGCCCGCTATGCGTTCCTGAACGGTGCGGTGTCCATCGACCGCACACCTCTCCGCAAGGCAATCCAGAAAGCCGAGGCCGAACCTTACACCGATCTGAAGGGCGGTGATTTCGACGGATATTATCCGCAGAATCTCATCGATACGTTCAATGCGGCTCTGACCGCAGCCAAGGAGGCGGAGGCCGACATGAACAAGACCCAGGAGGAAATCAATGCCTGCACCAAGGCTCTGAACGACGCCATGGCAGCTCTGGACAAGAATAAGGTAGTGATTAATTTCACGGCGCTTGACGCCGCTATCGAGGCAGCCGACCAGACTCTGGCCAAGGCAGAGGTGATCGGCAGCGAGCCCGGCCAGTGCCCGCAGAGTGTAGTGGATGCTCTCAAGAACGTGATCGACGCCGCCAAGGCCATAGACCGCGCAGCCATAAATCAGACCAATGTCGATGCCAAGGTCACGGCGCTTAACGAGGCCGCGGCCACGTTCCGCACCGAACTGGTGAACAGCACCGGCATCACCGCCGCCATTACTTCCGCACAAGCCGTTCTGGCGGGTGCTACCGAAGGCTTCAAGCCCGGCAACTATCCTGCATCGGCCACAGCGGCCCTCTCCGCAGCGATAACGGCAGCACAGGAGATTGCGGCAAACGGCGATGCCGCACAGGCTGAACTGATCCAGGCCGTCCAGACCTTGAACCAGGCCGTCGAGACCTTCAAGGCAGCCGTGGTTCCGCCGCATGATCTCACGGAGATAAACGCCCTCATCGCCGAGGCCGAGGCTTTCATCGCCGAGACCAAGACCGATAACTTCACTCTCAATATGATGCTTGCAGAGGCCAAGGAGATTGTGGCGGATGCCGACAATCACACCAAGTCCGAAATCCAGACAGCCTGCGACAATCTGCGCAAGGCCCTCGAGTTCGCTAAGCGGAGCAGTGGCGTCAGCGGCTTTGAAGCACAGGGTGTAAGCATCGAGAGCATGAACGGTGCCCTGGTGGTATCCGGTCTCAGAGGCGAATGCACCGTCATGGTATTCAACATGGACGGACGCCTCATGTCGAACGTGCGCACCGCCGGTTCCGAGTATTCGGTCAGCCTTGCTGCAGGATGCTATGTAGTGGCAATCCAGGGTGAAGGTTATGCCGCACGCAAGGTGATAGTAGTGAAATAATAAAAAAGAACTAATCAATTATCAATAATAACATTCATGAAAAGACAGTATTGCAAAATCCTGCTGGCGGCTCTGGCCCTGTCGACTGCGGTCGGCGTGGCCTCGGCCATGCCGGTGGTGACGCTCGGAGACCATGCCGCGGTAACCTTCAACGGTCCCTCCAAGGCAGCCCAGCGTCTTGTGATCAACGGGACGGGGGCAAGCGAGAGTTTCGAGGTCAATGCGTCCAATCTTCCCGAGGATATCACCATCACGGCCACTCCCGGTCTGGAGGTATTCCCGACCAAGTTGCCGGCCAATGCCACGGGCGCCAAGGTATATGTGACCATGCGCAGCACGCTGCCCGTCAAAAACGGAAAGGTAATCCTGCGCAGCGGCGACTTCCGCGGTTATGTGCGTGTCGAGGCTAATCCCACACCCCTGCAGACCAAGGACCTGAGCAAGAATCCGGTATTCACAGGCACCGAAAAGAGGGTGTCGTATCGTGAGGCCGACGGCTTCAAGCCCGGCGAGAACGGATATACGGTGGAATTCCGCGTAAAGCTCGGCAGCGACCGTAATGCGTTCGACGTATATGGCGTCACTCCCGAAGGAGCGTCGTTCAAGGCATACGTGGATCCCGAGGCAATGGGTCTGTACAACGGCAGCGCCAAGATCGGTTTCGAGAATCCGCTGACAACAGCTGACGGCGGCAAGAAGCAGTTCTACAACACCGACGGCAAGTTCCACACATACCGCTACGCCGTGACCAGCGACAAGCGTGTGTTCGTATACCGCGACGGTATACAGATAGCCGCGCTTCGTGCCAAGGACTACGGCACACAGCCTGAATGGGCCGTGGCTAACGGCGAGGTCAGCGAGAACCTGCTGAAGAACGGCAACTTCGAGGGCGAGTGGAACATACGTGCCACCGACAGCCTCGTCAACAAGGTGGAAGGCTGGATCGTGGATCCCATCGACCGCTACAACTGTACGTACGAGGTGCCGAACCTCGAGGTCAACAACGAGCTTGACTTCAACAACCATGTGCTGAAGCTGCAGCGTTACAACTGGAACGACGGCTGGGGCTCGGGAACCGTATCGCAGATTGTTGACGTTGCTCCCAACAGCACCTACAGCCTGAGCTTCCTGGCCGGCGGCGGCATGGACCTCAAGAGCGGCGCCATCATGAGTTCGGTGAAGCTGCAGGAGGTACAGAACGCCCAGCTCGGCACATCCGTCGACATCACTAACGAGGAGGGTCTGGTGAACTACGGACTCAACTACACCACATCGGCCGACTGCAAGCAGCTGAAGGTGGTGGTTTACAACGAGCGCTTCCTCAACGGCGGCGGCTGGGGCTCGAACCCGCAGCCCTTCTATGTCGACGAGATGGCTCTGGTGGGACAGTCCCGCACGCTCGACCAGCTGGTGGGCTTCGAGAGCCACGGCAATCTCGAGTACTTCACATACGACGCCACAGGTGCGTACGCTCCTGTGACCCCCGTGCTTGAACCCGCTCAGAATACATTGGTGATCGACGGCACCGGCAGCTCGAAGACAGTGAAGGTCAGAATCGCCGATCTGGTATCGGCCGACAACGTCAGTGTAACCGCCACGAAGGGATTCTCGGTATCGCCCGAAACCCTGGGCGCCGACAAGGACGGTGAGATAACGGTGACGCTCAACAGCACTCTGGATAACGTGGACGGCAAGATCATACTTCGTGCCGGCGATCTGCGCAAGTACATCAGCCTCACCGGCCACGGCACGGCTCTGGAACGTAAGGACATCAAGGCCAATACGGTGTGCAGCGGCGATGACAGCAATGCATTCACCCACCGCGCGGCCGACGGCTTTACGCCCGGCAAGGATGGCTATACCGTAGAATTCCGTGTCAAGGTCAAGAGCGACCGCAACGAGTTCAATGCGTATGCAGTGACACCCGAAGGCAACGCATTCAAGACATACGTCAACTCCGACGAGATAGGTTTCTATAATTCCGGCAGCAAGATCAGCATACCCAATCCCGCGACATCGGCAACCGGCGGCAAGTCGCAGTTCTATAACACCGACGGCAAGTTCCATACATACCGCTATGCAGTGACATCCGACGGCCGCGTGGTGGCATACCGTGACGGTATAGAGATAGCACGTGTGCGCGCCAAGGACTACGGCATGCAGCCTGAATGGGCCGTGGCAAACGGCGAAGCCAGCACTAACCTGCTGAAGAACGGCAACTTCGAGGGCGAGTGGAACGTGCGTGCCACCGACAGCCTCGTAAACAAGATCGAAGGCTGGATTGTGGATCCCATCGACCGCTACAACTGTACGTACGAGGTGCCGAACCTCGAGGTCAACAACGAGCTTGACTTCAACAACCATGTGCTGAAGCTGCAGCGTTACAACTGGAACGACGGCTGGGGCTCGGGAACCGTATCGCAGATTGTTGACGTTGCTCCCAACAGCACCTACAGCCTGAGCTTCCTGGCCGGCGGCGGCATGGACCTCAAGAGCGGCGCCATCATGAGTTCGGTGAAGCTGCAGGAGGTACAGAACGCCCAGCTCGGCACATCCGTCGACATCACTAACGAGGAGGGTCTGGTGAACTACGGACTCAACTACACCACATCGGCCGACTGCAAGCAGCTGAAGGTGGTGGTGTACAACGAGCGCTTCCTCAACGGCGGCGGCTGGGGCTCGAATCCGCAGCCCTTCTATGTCGACGAAATGACACTTGCCGGCCAGAGCCGCACGCTCGACCAGCTGGTGGGCTTCAACCGGGGCGGTGTCAACGTAGAGTATTTCGCATACGATCCTACCGGTGCATACGCTCCTCTTGCTCCCGGATTCGGCGATGACATCAGCGGCATCAATGACATCGACGTCAATGCGAAGGCGTTCGCCGTTGCCAATGCCGAAGGACTGGCCGTGTATAATGTCGAGGACGGCACTACGGTGACGGTATACGACACCATGGGCGCAATCGTGGCCAAGGTGCGTGACTATGCTCCCGGATCCACCGTCGCATTGCCGCGACGTGGCGTCTATATCTGCGTGGTGCGCGGAAGCAATGGCGACCGCAACTTCAAACTTGTATTTTAGGACTCTAAGATAGACATAGCAAGCGTAAGTAATTTTTAATCCGTCGGGTGAGTCCCGGAACAGAATCCTCCGGGACTCACCCTCTTAATTCTTAAAATCTTTACTATGAATAGCCTTATAGATGACAGGTGACATAACAAACGACACTGATTAATACATGATATAATATGGATATCAAGGCAATACTATTGACAGCGCTTGTCCTGGCGGCTCCGGCCGCGGGTCATGCCGCGAACACTATAACACCCGGCGCACGATGGAACGATACGTCGGGACAACACATCAACGCCCATGGAGGTTGCGTGGTGTTTCACGAGGGGACATATTACTGGTTCGGCGAGGACCGTACCGGCTCCGTCAGCAATGGCATAAGTTGTTACACCTCGACCGACCTTTACAACTGGAAACGCCGCGGACTGGTGTTCAAGGCATCGCAGGCTCTTGACCCGGAGACGGGCAAGTGTATTCTGGAGCGCCCCAAGGTGGTGTACAACGAGAACACAGGCAAGTGGGTGATGCATATACACTGGGAGAACGGTCTGGGCTACGGCGAGGCACGGATATGCGTGGCCACGGCCGATGCAGTGGACGGCAACTATCAGTTCGTCAGCACCTATCGACCGAACAACAAGGACTCGCGCGACCAGACCCTCTTTAAGGATACTGACGGCAAAGCCTATCATTTCGGCTCGACCGACATGAACACCAACATGCACGTGGCCCTGATGGCTCCGGATTATCTCGTGCCCGAGACCAATCCGGTGACCGAGACCAAGATACTCAACGGACTTCGTTACGAGGCACCGGCCATCTTCCGTGTGGGCGACATCTACTTCGGCCTTTTTTCCGGCTGTACGGGCTGGGATCCCAACCCGGGACACAGCGCCACGTCTACCGAGATACTGGGCTATTGGGCGCCGGGACGTAATTTCGCCATCGACAACGGAGCCTCCACCACCTACCGGAGCCAGAGCACGTACGTGCTGAAGGTGGAAGGCTACGAAGGAGCATATATATACATGGGCGACCGCTGGGACAGCGGGGACGTGGGCGGCAGATCGGAATATGTATGGCTGCCACTCAGCGTGCGTTCCGGTGCGCCTACGGTGAAATGGTACGACAGCTGGTCGCTCGACGTGTTCGCTGACTGCGACCGCTTCAAGCGACCCGCGGAACTGGCCGATGGCATGGAAGTCCGTCTGCTGGACAAGTATTCCGACCGCTGGATGTCTACCAAGGGGAACGGGTTTTATATCGACAACGATGACGATGCCACCAACATGGATTTCCGTCTCGAGGCCACGGACAATCCGTATCAGTGGCGCATAGTCGAAGTGAAGTCCGGCCAGAGGCTGGAGTCGGTGTATGGCGCGCTGATGCTGATGCAGCCCAAGAATACCGACACACAGACATGGCGCTTCGAGCTGGAGGAGGACGGTTGCTACAGGCTCCAGTGCGTGGCGGACGGCAAGTTCCTCTCCGTGTCCGGTGGCTCCCAGGCCGCCGGGTCTCCGATATTCATGGCGCGCGACGGAGCCAGCACGTCTCAGAGCTTCGGCGTGTATTTCGACAGCCGCGCCCACGATTACCGGGCCGCCGACATGTTCAGTGTCGGCTACCGCGAGGAGAATCTCAGGAAAATGGATGAACAGGAAAATTACGAGAGCAGCGGCATCCGTGACATCATGGCTGACGGTAGGCTGGCGGTATGGCAGGAAGGCGGGGCGCTTTACATCCATTCGGCACAGGAGGGACCGGCCGCAGTGCGCGTTTATGATGCAGGCGGCAGACTCGCATACGAATCGGCCGTGACGCTTGCCGGCGGTGATATGGCAGTCGGACTGCCCGGATTGCCCGCCGGTGTATATGTGGCTGCCGTAGAGACGGAAACAGCCCGTTCCTCCGCGAAAATCGCACTGAGATAACCGAGTCACGGACTCGTCCGAAATATATGCAAGGGTATATAGAAAATCACATTTTTTATATACCTTTGCATTCTGAATACTTACGTATAAAACCTAAAATCTATCAGACTAACTATATGTCCAGACAATCCGGCAAATCATCAGCCAAGCCAAGTGCCAGACCCAAGAAGGGAAACCTGTGGCAAAACCTCGCAGGCAGCAGGTTCATGCCCTGGGCATTTTTGGCGGTCTTTGCGGTCGTGGCCTACATACTTCTTCCGGGATTGAACCACAGCTATCTGCGCAAGGTAGAGGATCAGTCCATATTCATGAGCGGTGCACAGTGGTGGACGCAATGTGTGGATATCCCCGGCGGCTTCCTGTCCTACTGCGGCAGTTATCTGACCCAATTCTTCTATTATCCCTGGCTCGGCGGCACGATGTTCATACTTCTGCTTGCGGGCCTGTGGCTTGCGGTGTGGCACGTGGGGCGCATGCCCCGTAGCCTGTTCGGTCTGGCAAGCGTGCCTTCGGCGATGATGCTGCTGGCCCTGCTGGCTCCCGGCTATATGATCTATTGCATCAAGACGCCCGGCTATCCTTATATCGGCTTGCTCGGGTTCGCGTCATCACTGGCGATATTCGAGGTGAGCCGGCACATCGGACAGAAGATGTGGATTCAGACACTGTATGTGGTGCTGGCTGTCGGCCTGCTGTATGTCCCTTTAGGCTTTTATGCCCTTTTGGGTGTCGGGATGTGTGTGCTGCGTGAACTCCGGCTCAACCGGCGCACCGGCGCGGTGATGCTTGTGGTAGCCGCAGTGTGCGGTGCATTGGTTCCGTGGTGGTACTATGTGGCTACCGAGACGTATATGATGAAATGCAACCTGTACATCTCCGGGCTCCCGAGGATTGACAGTTACACGGCCGCTACGGTCACGCCATATATCGTCAGCATCATTTTCCTGCTGGCGACCGCTCTTTTCGCGCCTTCACAACATAAGGACGGCGCCTACCGTCATTCCGGATGCAATCTCTCTATCGGAGTCCTGGCATTCATCGCAGCCATGACTACGGTGTTTGCCATGCGTCATCGCGACGAGAATTTCGACACGTCCATCGCCATGGATATGGCTATCCGGGATAATGACTGTAAGAAGGCCGTAGAGGTGGCGCGTGCGCATAAGGAGAATCCGACCCGGGTCGTGGGCCTTCTGACCCATATAGCCCTAAACCGTCTGGGACAGGCCGGCGACAGCCTGTTCACGTTCCCGATCGATGCCGTTGAGTACGACTCGCCCCGCAGCGACCGCTCGCTGAGGGATGTGTTGAGCCGCAGTCTCAATTATAATTTCGGCCGTATCAACGACGCTTACCGCTGGTGCATGGAGGACATGGTGGAATACGGCCCCAAGGTGGAATACCTAAAATACATGGTGAAATGCGCTCTGCTCAACGAAGAAACAGCGCTGGCCAGGCGCTATCTCAGGATGCTGGGCCGCACCACGTTCCACAAGGCCTGGGCCGACAGGTACATGGCGTATGCCGAAAACCCGAAACTGATGGACAAGGATCCGGAATTCGCCGCCGTCCGGCCGTTGATGGCCTATAACAATATGATAGGGGGCGACGATGCGCTGATAGAGGCCTTCGTGTCGACCATGATTTCCAATTATGCCGGCGGGCCGCCTCAGTTGGTCGAACTTTCAATGCAGTTCAATCTGATACAAAAGAATATCGATAATTTCTGGCCAAGGTTTATGCTTTACGCCCGCCATAACAAGCGTCTCCCCGTCCATTATCAGGAGGCGGCCATTCTGTTCTCGGCTCTCGAGGGGAAGGTGGACTGGCGTCAGTTTGCCATAGACCCCGATGTGCAGAAGCGATTTGAGGGCTTCATGCAGATGGCGCAGCAGAATGCCGGCAACAGCGATGCCGTGAACCGTGAACTGTTCCGCAGCGGATACGGCAATACCTACTGGTATTATTACTTCTTTGTCAAAGATTTGAAAACGACTTAATGATGAAAAAATCCATATCATGTCTTTTGAGTGCCGCCTCATTGGCGATGGTGCTTGTGTCGTGTGGCGCTAAAGTTCCGTCCGATTACGTGGATGGAGGCCGTACTGCCGCTGTCACGCCCGATTACGCCGGAGTGACCATACCATGCAACATAGCACCCCTGAACTTCCGGATAGGAATAGAGGGCGACGATTATGTGACCCGACTGCGTACCAAGGCCAATCCTGAAGGTATTGTCGTGTCAGGCCGTGACCTTGACATACCTGTCGATGAATGGCACGACCTGATAGGTAAGGCTAAGGGAGACAGCGTCTATACAGACATTTTCGTGCGCCGTAACGGCAAGTGGAAACGCTACGGTACGGAACCCAACGCCATTGCAGACAGCATAGATTCATATATTTCTTACAGACTGATCGAGCCTTCGTACATCGGTTATGAGACAATGGCGATATGCCAGCGCAATCTGGAGGACTTTGACGAAAGCGAGATATTCAACAGCCAGTCGCTGTCGGAATCCGGCAACGGCCAGTGCATAAACTGTCATTCCTATCAGGACTATAACCGCGGTGAAAGGATGCAGATGCATGTGCGCGGGCGTCTCGGTGGAACCGTCATAGCCTGCGGAGACATCCTTACGAAAGTGACACTCAAGACTCCGGCCACCATATCCAACGGAGTTTATCCCTCATGGCACCCCACGTTGCCGCTGATAGCATACTCCGTTAACGAAACCTCGCAGAGTTTCCATTCGCGCGACCGAAACAAGGTGGAGGTGCAGGACGGAGCATCCGACCTGGTTCTTTACGATGTGGAGAAAAACAGTGTAGGAATCATAGCCAACGACAGCACCGAACTTGAGACATTTCCGTACTGGCATCCCGACGGACGGTCGTTGTGGTATGTATCTGCCAAGGTGCCGGCCATGAGCCCCGATGAAATGAAGGTGTACGAAAACACTAACTACGAAGATTTCAAATACGACATCTACCGCAAGCCGTTTGACCCCGCGACACGGACGTTCGGCCGGACAGACACGGTGCTCCGGGTATCCGGACAGGGGAAAAGCGCGACCCTCCCGCGACCTTCCCCCGACGGACGCTATCTGCTGTTTACGGCAGGCTCGTACGGAACATTCCATATCTGGCACCGCGATGCCGACCTCTACCTGCTTGACATCGCTACAAAGGCTGTCCGCCCCCTTTCGGAGGTGAACAGCCCGGATGTGGAGAGTTATCACAGCTGGTCGTCAAACGGCCGCTGGATCATATTCAGTTCACGGCGTGACGACGGATCGTACACCCGCCTTTATATAGCATATTTCGACAGGAACGGCAAGGCCCGGAAACCATTCAGGTTGCCTCAGGCCACTCCGGATTATGACGACAATCGTATGAAGTCTTACAATATCCCGGAGTTCATGGCACGCCCCGTAAGCATCAGCAAGAAGGAACTTGAAGATGCCATACAGGGCGAGATACTTAAGGCGGCCATTGAGGCACGCACGGCTGAAGTCAACGAAGCACGCTGAGTTGACGTCCTTTGTTCGTGGAGCGGTTGATGCCGATCATCCAGCGGCAGAAGGGAATCAGCGACAGGATTTTGGTGCTGACCGCGCAGCTCAGGAATGTGGCCAACGCTATGACCGGAATCGCCACTGCCGTGGGCAGCTGCATCTGCCCCTTGAAGATGCCGACAAACAGCCCTAACCACAGTATGTGCATCAGGTACATGCCGTAGCTCAGGTTCGACAGCTCGGAAATCCATCGCGGTGCCTCGGTCCTGCGGATGCAGGTGAACAGCAGGAATGCGCCGGTGGTGAGCATCACGCAGTTGATGGTGCAGAACGACCATCCTATCTCAAGCTCGGGCGTCACATGGAGTTGTCCGGGGACGGCCTGGATGTAGAATGACAGGATAGTCCATACGGCTCCGATCACGGTCAGGCATGAGCCGATGGCCAGACGTTTTGTCCGTGACCAGTCGAGGTGGACGCGGATGTAGTGGGCCAGAACAAGGTATCCGAGGTATCCCGAGAAATACCATAGTATATGGAACTCGTTCCAGAAGCATTGTCCCCATATCTCGCCGAAGAACCGTGTCAGATACGGCATACATGTCGATATGAAGAACAGGCCGATGAACAGCCTTTCCTCCGAAGCCTTGGCTTTGGCGAGCCAGGGCGAAATGAACGGGATGAACAGATACAGGCTTATCAGCGGGTACATGAACCAGAGGTGTCCCGCCAAGGTCGGGAAGTTCAACGGGATGCGCGCCAGGTCGGTGGCCGAAGTCTCGAGGTCGATCTGATTCCACAGCACGGGCACGGTGGAATAGATTATCATGAAGAACAGGAATGCGGGAAGAATCCTGACGGCCCTGCGCTTATAGAACGCTACGGCCGACATCCCCTCTTTCATGGGCACGAGCAGAAACGCCGATACAATCATGAACAGGGGGACGGACATTCGTGAGAATCCGTCATAAAGCGAAACCCACAGACGGTCGGTTTCATTCGCGAGAAACGACTGCGGTCCCGCCATGTCGGTCGAACCGGGCGCGCCGTAGAAATTCTCGCTTGCGTGTACGAGCATCACCAGGAAGCAGGCGAATACCCGTATGTAATCAAGGAATACAATTCTTTTATCGTTACTCATTCTAAAAAAGGTTGTTTTGTCGTTTAAACGGAAATTAGTTTAAACAATAACGTCAGATAGCCACTTTGAGCAATGACAGGTCGCCTTCCACCTCAAACGAGTCGGCTGCGGCGGGAATCAGGATGGTCTCGCCCTGCTGCACGGTGGTGAGCACGTTTGACACCTTGAGTCTGCCGGTTCCCTTGAGGCACACCAGGCTCATAAGTGATTGCCCGGGATTGGAGAATTTCCTTAAGCCTGTCACTTCCTCGTATTTCACATTGATGTCGTTCATATCCACGTTTCCGGAGTCGCATGCCTGCTGTATCTCCACCAGAAAGTTGCCAGCTCCGATTGTCTTGACATAGCGTGCGGGCATAAGGAAGGAATCACCGGGGTGGGTCTCGAGCCGTCCGTCGGCATTAGGCTTGGCTTTGCCTGCAGCGCCTGACATGAATTCTTCGGTATCGTATGCGCCGTCGGTATAGATCATGGCGCCGTCAGTGGCGTTGAGGATATACCAGAGGCTGACGTTGCCGGCGCTGTCCGATGCGGTGTCGGCGGGAGTATGGTCGCGCAGCGTGTCCAGCGGGATGTCCTCGTTGGCGTCTATCAGACGGATGGTCAACGGGAAGCGGTTGCCGTAACGCTCGTAGACCCGTGGCCCCACCAGCGTCTCGCCATATTTGGCCGTCAGGTCGTTCAGCGTAAGGCCCATGTCGGCACCCTCCGACACGATGCTCTCGCAGCCGGGTACAGCCGACAGTTCCCAGCTCTCGCCTATGTTGCGGCAGTTGACGGAAATCTGTTTGAAACGGGAAATCTCATCGCCTCCCCATATTGTGTTCCTGAAGTAAGGGAGGAATTTTAATGGCTGTTTCATGTGGTTGTCGTTATTGCTGTGTCCAATATCTGATATATTAACAATAGAAAGAGGCAAAAAGGATAAGCGACCGCCCAGAAGCATGAGCGGCCGCTCATCGTCATTTACCAATTGAACCTGACTTTCCTGCCTTCGGGCGAGTTCTCGAATTTCAGCAGGTACGTGCGGCTTGCCTTGTCCCAGTCCTGCGGATTGAACACCTGTTTGCCGTCCACGGTAACTGACTTAGGCATCGACGGAAGCAACACGCGGGAAACGCCGTCGGTCTCCACGGGGCTCTTGGCCGTGAAGGCGTAGGAATTGCCGCTGCGGGCCTCGTCCGACTCACGGAAGGATGCCGCCAGCACCTGTGCGCGCTTGCGGTCCTTGACTTTGTCAAGGTCGATCAGCAGCGACTGTGTGCCCGGATTCACGGTGACGGACTGCATCACGGGCAGCTCGGGGTCGAACAGGTCGATGTACCGACCGTTCAGCACCAGAGGCTTGTCGCTTACACTCTCGTCGACCACGGCGGCCAATTTGTACGCACCGCGCTGCAGCTGGAAATCGTTCTTGAAATCGAGTTTGCCGGCCTTGGCACGGTCGGAATAGAGTGCCGTCAGGTTACGGACATAGTCGGCGTCGCCGCCCTTGTTGATTATGAAATCCTTCGGGTCGTGGCGCATCACCATCACCGTGCCTTTGCCTACCTTATACTCGCCGTCGGCGGCATTCATGTCGATGCCCAGGGTCTTGAACAGATGCTGTGACGGAGCGGTGTATGAATTGCCGTTGGTCGACCACCATTCGCGCACGCCCTGGAAAGGATCCTTGTCGGACCCGCAGAACAGCAGCACGCCCCCTTTCCTGACCCAGTCGGCCAGATGCTTGTGAGCCTCGGGATCCAGCGGCTTCATGTTGGAATAGGTCATCACCAGCACCTTGATGTCGCGCAGAGTGGCGGGGAAGGCTAAGTTCTCGATATGTACGGTCTTGACCGGCACGCCCCGCTTCACGAGAGGCAGCGCCATGCCGTAGAAATTGGCCAGCTGCGGGTCGTCGTAACCCTTATGCTGCGGAAAACGCTGGAACATCAGCGAGTTGGCCATCAGCACGCCTATGCCGTGGCTGCCGTTCAGGCGGTTGTCGCTCTGTGGCATCTTGTTCAGCGCGTTTATCATCACCTGCATCTGTGCGGAGTAGAAGCGGGGGATGCGGGTTTTCTCCTGACTGTCGGCGCTGGTGCGGTACAGGCCCTCGTATATGCGTTCGGGCCAGGGCATCACCTCGTAGTCGCTGACGCCCGGATAGAGCAGCTGGGCTGTAAACGTGGCCTGATAGTTGCGCTTGTAGTCGGCCCAGTCGCGGGGCCAGTCCTCGATGGGGTCGGTCAGGAAGAACATCTTGCGGCCGGTGGGAGCCGTCATGGACTCCATCGAGCCGTATTCAAGGAAGGCATTCTCAAACACGCGCTCCTTGCGGATGCCGTTGAAGAAGTTAGGCTCGCGCGATGTTCCGGTCCATACCTGCGCGATGTAACCGTCCACGCAGGGGAGCGACGCCAGGCTTGCCTCGGGGCTGACTATCTGCCACTGCGAATAGTTCACCAGCGAGTGGGTCGGAACGTAACACTTGATGTCGCGGCCCAGGCTCTTGCCATATTCCTTGGCGTAGGTGAACACCTCGTTCAGCGCACGGTAGTACAGATGGTATTTCAGTTTGTTGGACATATATGTGGCCTCAGGCGACTCATGCTGCGGACGCCAGTCCGTGCCGTAATATTCCTTCCATTCGCGCTTGAAGGCGTCGCTGTATCCGGAGCGGGCCCAGAACTCGGGTTCCTCCATGAATATGGCCTCGGCCCCGGCGTCGATGGCGCGCTTGACGTGGCGCTCCTTCATGTAGTTCAGGAAATTCATGGACGGCACAATGTAAGGCACCATGTGACCGTGCCAGATGGTGTCGCCTTTCTGCGTCACCTGGCCCTCGTCCAGATGCCATTTGCCGTCCCATTTGCCGGTGAAATAATCCTGGTATTCACCCCAGGCGATGCCGGTCATGTAATGTATTATGTAACCACGGTCTTTCCAGCTGCGCACGCGGCTTTCAAAGCTCTTGGCGCTGGTACGGTCGCTGGGGTTGCCCCCGATGCCGTACACCATCACCGCATCGGCGCGGTTGTCGATGGTGGGGCGCCATTCCTGCGATGACTGGAAGGTGGTCTTGACGTTGTCTTTGGAATAACATGCGGTTCCCGGCAGACACAGCATGGCGCCCGTCAGGATTCCGGCATATATCGTATATGCTTTAACAGGATTCATGATATTATGGAAGCAGGTAATGTTAAGCAGATGATGTTAAGAATGAAGTAAGGAGAGGTCCCCTGAAGGGTTATCCTCAGGAGGGCCTCTCCCTTATTTAGATTAATGTAACTGATCAGTCGGATCAGGGAATCATGACCTCGATGGGCTCGGAATAGTTCCAGCGGCGTGTACCGCTACCCACGGGAGTGTCGAAATTGATACGTGCTGCGGCGCGCACCCATACCTTGCGGCCCGAAGGAATCGTGCCGTTGGAGGTGATGGTGACCGGAGTGCCGAACAGGTCGTTGAACGAATTGCCGGCATAGCTGATGGAACTGGACCAGCGGTCGTCGCGTGCGCGGTAGCCCACGGAGTTGGAGTAGCTTACGAAGAACTGGATGTCGGTCATGTTCAGGTAGTTGTCGTTCCAGTTGCCCATAGGCTCGATCTTATCCTTGAACTCCTGCTCGCTGACGCCACGCTCCACCACTACCTTGGCCTTGATCACGCCGTTGCTCACGGTGGGGTCGCCTTCGATACGGACGTTCAGGAAGGGCTGCACCTTGAACTCCACCTTGGTCGTGCCCTTGATGTCGGTGGTGATTGTCTCGTCGGCCAGAACGGTGCCGTCGGGAGTCTCGCGAACCAAGGGGATGAACGGCCCGTCGATGCGGATGTTATAGTTGCCCTTGAAGATCTTGGTGTTCTGGAACGTGCCGTCGGGACGGCAGAAGAAGTCGGGGTTGTGCTCCACGTTGTCGCCCCAGCTGAGCTCGGTGAGGCGTACGCGGATACCCTCGCTGCCCTGGTCGGTCAGCACCGGATTTCCGGTCTTGACATCCACCACGCGGCCCTGGATGGTTTCTTCGGGCTCGTCGTAGTTGTCGATTTCGAACATGCTGCACGAGGAGAGCATGAGGAGAGCGGCACACATGCCGGTTATATTGATCAGTTTCATGTTGTCTTAAAATTAATGTTTAACGGTTGGGCTGCTGGTCGATGACGGGACTCTTCACAACCTCGTTGCCGGGGATGCCGAAGTAGTAGTCCACCGGATTGTATTCGAACTCCTTGTGCGAGATGCATTCGAAGCGTACGTCGAAGAACCACTTGCGGTCCTGGGCCGAATAGAAGGGATATATGCCGCGGAAACGGAAGTGCGAGTTGGAGCTGAACTTGTTCTTGTCGCGTGTCTCGCCCCAGAATCCGTCGCGGTTGTCGTAATCGTTCACACGCCAGCGGCGCAGGTCCCACTTGGTGCCGGTCTCGAAGGCGGTCTCCTTGCGGCGTTCCTTGCGCACGATGTCGCGGCTCTCGTCGCTGCCTGTGAGGCGTCCTGTCAGCTGGGTTGCGCCGGCGCGGTTGCGGATGCTGTTGATGGCGTCGGTGGCCACTGTCAGCATGTCGGAGCCGTCGGGGCTCTGCGCACCGGCGATGGAAAGCTCTACGGCAGCCTCGGCTGCGTTCAGCAATACCTCGGCATAGCGCATCAGGATGTAGTGCTGGTCGCTGTTACCCTCGCGTGCGGTGAACGAGGGGTCGTCCTTCAGCCACTTGCGGCCTAACAGACCGGTCATTGCGGACTCCGCGTAGTTGTAGAACGGGCCGTTGGCGCCGGATGCGTTCATCTTTGTTCCGTCGGGCAGGTCTACGATGGTCTGGTTGTTGGGGTCGGGGCTAAGGAACAGCGTCGGGTTGTCGCCCTTGGCTATGTCCAGTGCCTGGTAGTTCTGGTTCTGGTTCTGATAGGAGTAATCGTTCAGCAGGGGCTTGACGGGTGTGGTGCCGGTGTATACGCCGGCGTAGATCTCCATCTCGCGGCTCTTGAACTGGTCGCCGGGGATGATGAGGTAGCTGAGCAGACGGGGCTCGGCGTTCTTGTAGAAGTCGCCGGGGTTGTCGTACATGATGTAGTTGCCCTCGGTGTTGGAGTTACCGGTGGTAACCTTCAGCGAACCGTCGGGATAGCGCTCGAATCCCTCGAACAGCTCTACGAAGTCGGCTGTGGGACATACGGCGGAGCTAAGGGGCGAACGGAACACGTAGGGCGCGTTGTATGCGTCGAACGAGTGGGTCGTGGTGGGGTAGAGGTACTCGCGGATCCAGATGTTCTCCGGGCTGTCAAGGTCGGAGCACATGTCGATCATGTTCTGACGCTGAGCGGCGCGGTCACCCTCTGCCCACTTCTTCATGTAGAGGCTGTAGCCGCCCTTCTCCATAACCTCGCGGGCTGCCTTGTAGGCCTCGGAGAAGTAACGCTTGGAAGCCTCGGCTGCGGTAGCCTGGTCGAAACCGATGACGCGGACGCCTGTCTTCAGGCCAAGGCCTGTCAGACGGCCGGGAACGGTCTCGTTGTACTTGGCCACGGAACCGGCGTAAAGCATGGCCTGCGATTTGACGGCCAGTGCCACGTATTTGTTGGCGTATCCGCGCTTGGGGCTGCGGGGCATCATCAGTTCGGCGGCCTTGTCGAAATCGGCGCAGATCTGATTCCAGGTCTCCTCCTCGCTGGAGCGGGGCACCTCGAGTTCGTCGCTTGAGGCGGGATAGTTGATCACCTTCGTCACCAGCGGAATGCCGCCGTAACGCTTTGCCAGCGCATAGAATGTGTATGCGCGGACGAAATAAGCCTCGCCCAGATAGTCGTTGTAGGTGATCTCGGGATATTTGTCCTTGAAATCGGGAAGGGTCTCGATCAGATAGTTTGCGGCGCGGATCAGCTCGAAGGCTTTGCCCCAGTATGCCTCGCTCTCGCCCGTGAACGTCCGGCAGTATCCGTCGCGGTTCACGGCGTCGCCTGTGCCGTCGAATCCGAATCCGGCCAGCCAGCCGTTACATTCGTTCAGACCACGCTCGGCCAGATACTTGAAGTCCTCGAACGGCATCGTGGAGTACATGCGGGCCATGTAGATGTCCATACCCGACTCGCTGGAGAGCAGGTCGTCGGAGGTGACGATATTCTTGGGCGCGATGTCCAGGTCGTTACACGATGTAAACAGCGCGGCTCCCAGTATGGCTGATAAAATTATCTTTTTCATGTTGATTTTCAGTTGAGTTTAGAAGGAGAAATTCAGACCGAACGTGAAGGTCTTGTTCAGAGGATACATACGGCCCAGTTCGTCGTCCGGATGTTCGGGGTCAACGAACTTGACCTTAGTGAACGTCAACAGGTTGTATGCGTTGAAGTAGATGCGGATGCGGCACTGGCGCGTCCATTTCTCGGGCAGCGTGTAGCCCAGCTCGATGCTCTTGAGACGCAGGTAGTCGGTGCTGACGCGGTTGAACGACGAGTTGGCGCGGGGATAGTGGCCGGTGTAGCCGTAGTATCCGCTGACCCACTGTGTGGCCGGGTCGTAGGGATCGTCGGTGGCGTTGACGGGATGCCAGCGGTCGGTGTACTGCTGCAGGATACCGCCACCCATGTCGCCCCAGATGGAGTAGAGGGGTTCCTTGTACTGCATGGAACCGAGAGCAGAACCCTGCCACAGCATCGAGAAGTCAAGGCCGTTCCAGGCCAGCGAAGCGTTCAGCGAGTAGTTCATCCAGGGAGTCTGGTCGTAGGCGAAGGGATGCTCGTCCTCGCCATTGATCTCGCCGTCGCCGTTCCAGTCCTCGTACTTGTAGTCGCCGGGCAGGACGTCCTTCTCCTGATAGCCGGTGTAGTTCCAGATGTCGTTCCAGCTTTCGTAGCGGCCGTCGCCGGTGTAACCGAACTGAACGCCCTGATAGCGGTTGTTCAAGTTGTCGTGACGCCAGCGGTCGTAGCTGTTGGCGTACGGGCCTTTCTCAGACGCGTGCAGGTATTTGTTGCGGGTGATGGTCACCATTCCGCGCAGGTCGTAGGTCACGTTGCCCACCTTGTTGTGGTGGCGCAGCTCAAGCTCCATACCCATGTGGGAGTCGCTGTTCAGGTTCTCGCGCGGAGCCGTGGCGCCCACTACGGTGGGGAGACCGCCTTCGTTGCGTGCGAACAGGCCGCTGCGGTGACGGTGGAAGTAGTCGAACGAGAATCCGAAGATGCCGTTGTGCATGTCGAAGTCAACACCGATGTCGAATGTCTTGGACTTGTACCATGTGATGTTGGTGTTGGGGAGGGCAAGGGGAGAAGCCGCGGAGATGTACTGGCCGTTGAACACGTAACCGGGTGAGTAACCGTTGTAGTTACCGTTGTCGGCGGGGATGCCGGAGGGGTATTTGTAACCCATCGCCCAGTCGTATTCCAGACTGCCGTCGTCACCCAGCTCACCGTAGCTGGCGCGGATCTTCAGGTTGTCGATGTGGGCCTTGGCGGCTGCATCGGCGAAGAAGGGCTCGGACGAGATTCTCCATCCTGCGGAAACCGAGGGGAAGAAGCCCCACTGGTGACCCTTGGCGAACTTGGACGATCCGTCATAACGGAACTGGGCCTCGAGCAGATAGCGGTCGTCGAACGAATAGTTGATACGTCCTATCAGAGCCTGGTTGGCTATTTCATACAGGTCGTCGTTACCGCCATTCATGGCACCGATCTGGCCCTCTGTGAGACCGACCAACAGGTAGGGATTGGCGAACGCCAGGTCGCGGACGGCGTAGAAGTTGTCGCCGGTGCGTTTCTGCCACTCCCAGCCCAGGGTGGCGCCTACGTCGTGCTTCTCGGCGAACTCGCGGTTGTAGTTCAGGATGAACTGACCCAGGAGCTGCGATTTGGAATAGAATTCGCGGCGCAGGTTGCTCGGCGAACTGTTGTTGTAGATCTTCTGAGTGTAGGAGTCGGTCAGGGGATCGTAGGCGTACTGATAGTATTCCTTGCGGTATATCTCGTTGTTGTCCACGCGATAGTCGTAGCTGATCAGCGCCTTGGCCTGCAGACCCTGGAGCGGACGGATGTATTCGCCGAAGTCGAAGTTCAGGTAGGCCGACGACTCGAAGGTCTTCTGACGGTACTTGCGGTGACCGCTGATGTCGGACGACATCATGGCCACTGTGTTCTGTTCCAGGTCGAGGCCCTCGTAGTTCAGCATTGTGTTGTCGGGGTCGGCGTAGGCGGGATAGAGCACGCCCTGCTTCCACAGGTTGCGGATGATGTCCACGGAGCTGTTGTAGGGAGTGTTGCGCTTGTCGGCCATGCCGGCCAGGTTGGCGTAGAACTTCAGACCGCGCACTATCTGTGCGGTGATGTTGGCGCGTACGTTGAACTTGTCGTAGTTCAGGTCGCCGCTCTTGAAGATACCCTGCTGGTAGAAGTAACCGAAGCTGGTGTAGAACTGCACGCGCTCGTTGCCGCCCGAGATGCTTACGTCATGCTGGGTCTGGGGCGCTGTCTTGGCGATGATCAGGTCGTTCCAGTTGGAGGTGCGGCGGGTGCCGTCGGCCAGAGCCGCGAAGTCAGCCTCGCTGAAGCCGATGGATCCGCCGTTGATGTTGTTCCATTTCTGCTCGTTGTAGATGGTCATTGCGTCGTACGCGCTGGCCAGTTTGGGCATCTTGTTGGGAACCTGGATGGTGTAGGAACCGCTGTAGGATACGTTGATCTTGCTCTTGGAGCCTTCCTTGGTGGTGACCAGGAGCACACCGTTTGCGGCGCGTACACCGTAGATGGCTGAGGATGCGTCCTTCAGCACGGATACGTCCTGGATGTCGTTGGCGTTGAGTCGCTGGAAATCCTCGACCGTGCGTGGAATTCCGTCGATGACCACGAGGGGAGCGCCCATGCCACGGATATCCATGTTGTTCTGGTATGTACCGGGTTCGGAGCTTTTCTGCCATACACGCAGACCGGGAATACGGCCGGTAAGCATGTTCTGCGGGTTCTCGTTGTTGGTCTTAAGCATCTCGGAGCCCTTGACGCTTGCCACGGCACCGGTTACGGATCCGCGGCGCTGTGTGCCGTAACCCACCACCACCAGCTCGTCCATCACCTGGCTGTCGGGAGCCATGGAGACGTTAAGGGTGGTGCGGCCGTTCAGCTTCTCGTTGATGGGCGTGTAACCCACGTAGGAGAACAGCAGCGTGGCGTTGTCGGGAGCCTTGATGGAGTATTTGCCGTCCATGTCGGTTGAGGTGCCGGTGGTGGAACCCTTGACCATTACGGTCGCGCCGATCAGCGGCTCGTTGTTCTCGTCAGTGATCACACCGCTGACGTTGACAAGCGTCTGGGCTTGTGCCGCCACCGGGAAGGCAAGACATAGGAGGATCATAGCCACGAATCGGGCCAGCCTCTTGATTTTGTCTGGAGTTTTAGTCATGATTGTTATTGTTGATTACTTTAATGCTTGAAGAACTGCATATTCCGTGGCGAACGCGAATGTGAACATGGCCTCCATGTTGTTGCGGTCGCGCGAGGTGTTCCAGCCGGCCAGCAGGCTGGGCGGTAGCATGTGGTTGTACAGGTGGTTGGAGTATGCGTAGTCGAGGTTGTTCTGGTAAGCCTTGGCGTACTCGGCGGCCTTGGGATAAGCCTTGACCGCGTCGGCATAACCGCGCAGCAGCACGCAGTTGAACCAGTTGTTGAAGCCGGTCAGAGGCATTTCGTAGCATCCCGGTTTCGAGCTTACGGGCTTGGCGAAGTATGCGAAGCTGCGGTCGGCGTAATTCTTAAGGTCTTCCAGATAGGCGTTATCCTTTGTAGCCTCGTAGAGATTGGCGGCTCCTGACACCATCGTGCCGGTGTTGTAGGAGTAACGCTCGCCTACGGCTGCACTCAGGGCCACGTGGCCGCGGTAACGTACGCCGTCTATCTCCTCGTAACGTATCTGTCCGCCGTTGTCATCGTTGCCCATCATGTCCACGAACACGCCTGTCGACTCATCGTAGAGGTGCGACTTCTGATAGTCGTACACGGCCTTGGCCATTTCCAGATAGTAGTCGGCCTTTGCCTTGGTCTGCTTGGCGCGGGTCTTGTCGGGATTGATCACGCCGTAGGTGATGGGGTCGCTCTTGCCCTTGTAGATCTGCGCCAGCTTCACCAGCGGAGTCACCATCGGGCCGTTGGAACATGAATGCTTCGTTACATAGCCGGGACCCCATGTGATGCCGCCGTTCTGCTTGCCGTTGGCGTCGAGGGTGCAGTCCCAGCCGTCCAGCACGTAAGCCGTGAGGTATTCGGCTTTCTTCAGGTAGGCGTCCTTGCCTGTGGCCTCGTATGCGTCGAGGAGTTCGCGCACCAGCCACATCTGGTCGTCGTAAACGTTGAGCACGCCCGTCACGTCGGCGCTCCCCTTGCCGGCTCCACGGTTCACGCCGTAGACGGTCCAGGTGTTGGTGCCGGTGTAGGAGGTGAGTTCGTATGTGCCGGCGTAGAACTCCAGATTGTCCACCAGATTGTCGAGCAGGGTGGCGTATCTGGAGAAGTTTGCGTCGTACAGTTCCGGCTTGCCTTCGGCCTTGAGGGCGTTAAGCGAGTTCAGCACGGCGTTCACGGCCTCGATGGAAGATGTGTACATCCATACGCTTCCGATTTCGTCGCTGGCTTTGTCGGTATAGGGATTGTAGTAACGCGACATGGCCATGCCCGGACCCTTGAAGTAATTGTCCACGGCGGCGTCGATTATCTCGATGGCGCGCGATGTATTGGCCGTGGCTCCGACTTCCGGTTTCGTAGTGTCGGGGTTGTTCGGCTCGTTCTTTTCCGCCCCGCAGGCTGTGGCGCCCATGACGGTGATTACCGTCAGGGCACCCAGTCTCAGAGTGGCTCTTTTTATGAAATTATCTAAATTCATGATGGAAAAGAGAATATCAGTTCAGTTTGATGGAATAGAAGCACAGCTTGTTCTCGTCGCCGTTCTCCTCGCCCTTGAACACGCCCATGGCGATGGTCACGTCCTTGCCGTTGAATTCCGACAGGTCGTAGACGAACGTACAGTAGCTTCCGGGATCGGAGGGATTTCCGGCGTCGTGCTTGAACTTCCAGCAGCCGTCGGCAGCGGCCTCGGCGGCCTGGGCGTTGTTGCTGACGGGCGACAGATGCTTCACTGTGCCGTCGTCGGTGATGGCCGTGATCTTGAAGAAGGTGTAGTTCGAACCGAAGTTACGCACGGTCAGGTTGAACTTGTTGTGGCCCTCGGCGATGCTGAACTTGGAGTAGAAGTACGACTCGGGCACCTTGGTGTTGACGTTGTCGCCGCCACGGGTCTTGATCAGGTAGCCTTCCGACGGGAAGACCTCGGGATCCTTGGTGAGAGGCATGTAGCTCCATTCGGCTGCCACGTGAGCCACGTCGCGCCACGAGCGGTAAGCGTTGAAGTAGTCGTCGCGGTTGCCGCTGACGGGGCTGATGCCGGTGAAGCTGCTCTTGGTCTGAGGCATCGTGGAGCGAACCATCTCCTTGGTGAGCTTCCAGCCTTCCAGTCCGGGAATCTCGGTGCCGGGGAGCCATGCCCACAGCGATTCGATGGGGCTCGGGGTGAAGGCAATGCGGCGGATCACGAACTGCTTCCAGTAGTCGCCGGCATCGTGACGGAACGTACCGATGGCGATGATCACTTCCTTACCTATATAGGCGCTGAGGTCGGTGATGATCTGCTGATAGTTCTCGGATGCCAGTGTGCGGACGCCGCCGATGAGGTGGGCCACAGGCTCGGCTTCGGACAGGTCAACCACCTGGACGCCGAAGTATGCGGGAGCGTCGTCGGATGCGTTGTGCGTACGGCTCTCCAGGGTCATCAGGCAGTTGTCGGCCGTGATGAGCTTGCTGCCGTAAACGAAGGTGTCGAACATCTCCATATCCACGGGGTTGTTGCGCTGGTCGTCGCTCGAGTTGCGGATACGCAGGGTCGTACCCTCGTTCTGCTCCTCGTAGTCGCCCACGAACTCAAGGGTGCACATATAGTTGCAGGCCCAGTCCCAGTGAGGATATTTCTCGGCGTTGCGGCCGCCGCGATACTCATTGTAATACCACTTGGGAGCGTCCATCAGCGCGGACTTGGTGAGGCCGCGGAGCACGAATGCGCTGCCCATGGTGATCTGCAGCTCGGCCACGCCATCCACGAAGTCGTCTGCCTTCACCTGCTTGGTCACTTCGGGATAACCTTCCTTCTGTATGGTGACGGTGTAGTCCTTCAGCGTGAGGTTGCGGAGCTCGAAGTTACCCTGCGCGTCGGTCTCGGTGGTCTGGAAGTCGCTTACCTTGACGGTGGCGCCGGCTAAAGGAGCGTTGTCGTGGTCGGCGTCAAGCACGGTACCCTTGATGGATGCGTTGGCGAATACCATGGCGACGTTGACATTGGCGGTGGTCAGCTCGCCGAATTTTTTAGCCGTGACGGTAACGGCCGTAGTCTCGTAACCTTCCTTCTCGAATACGATGATGCCCGAAGTCATCGGCACGTCGGCGAGCGAGTACTTGCCCTGTGCGTCGGTGGACGTCGAGTTGTCGGTTTTGTGAAGCGAGACCTTGACGCCCTGCAGCGGGGTCTGCTGTTCGTCAGTGACGAGGCCGGAGACTGTGCCCATGCCTACCAGGTCATCTCCGTTGGAGTCAGAACATGCCGATGAGCCGACCATAAACAGTCCGGCCACTGCTGCAAGTCCTAACCATTTCAGAAATCCATTAAGTTTCATGTTAAATATTTTGTTGATAATGTTTGTTAGCGTTCTTAATTTTTAAGGTACTGTAGCGTTCGGTAAAAGTCTTTAAGGTTTTTTAAAATGTCTTCAAAACTTTTTACACCGCAAATTAAGCATATTAAAAAAGGTAAAATGTAATCCAGTTGCGCCAAATAAGTATTGTCCTCTACAAGTATACAGATTTGGCAAGGATAGAAACTTTCGGAACACATTAAATATGTACCTTTACACCGTAATAATAAAAGAGATAGCCGACAGGTGAATCTATATCGCAAAACAATAAAAACAACATAAACGAATACAGAATGCCAACAAAAAACATCATGAAAATCTCGGCGGTAATGGCTGCATCCGTACTGGTATGTACGGCTGCGTATGGCGCCGGACACGGGGCGCGCGGTCCTGTGGATTATGTCAGCACGCTGGTGGGCACGCAGTCGAAACATTCCCTCTCGACGGGCAACACATATCCCGCCACGGCCATGCCCTGGGGCATGAATTTCTGGACGCCGCAGACCGGCAAGATGGGCGACGGCTGGGCATAC
>ERZ836877.523-NODE-523-length-65907-cov-3.836436_pt1 | contig 65907 bp, 56 predicted proteins | sample MGYA00519469_ERZ836877 | MGnify/ENA primary metagenome ERZ836877 (study PRJEB31850, sample SAMEA3708809) | human gut metagenome | biome: human gut; feature: human-associated habitat; material: faeces | place: China | collected 2014 ...
TCGATGCGGTCTAAGAATCCGTTGGGGTTTTCCTTTATCTTCCTGTCCCGATAGGCGGTGTGGAGTACGGCACGGAAAGTTGACCAATACCCGGCAGCGGAGTTGATATGCAGTTTCCGGTTGGTGTGTATGGACTGTGGAGCATCAAGCAGATACTCCATAAATTTGCGGCACAAGTCCACATCCACCTCCTCAAAGGTGCATCTGCCGTTCACAAACCGTTCGAAGTGCTTGTAGACGTGTTGCCATTTGGTGTTTTTCCTGTCCGCCAGCTCCTTGAAGTAGGCAAGGAAATCGCCTTTCATCCTCGCCTTGTCAAAGAAGCCGTGGTTCTCGTTGAAAATGGCTTCATAGCGTTGGTTACGCAGTATCTCCGCTTTCTTCATCATGCGTGTGTTGAAATCCCGCTCTTGCTGGTTGGCTGGCTTGGCGAAGAGGTAGATGCCCAAGGATTCGCGTGTAATCACCCTCATGGTGGTGTTGTCGCGGTAGCCGGGATAATAGTCCAGACATAGTGAATACTGTGTCCCGTTCTTGATTTTGCGCTTGCGCAAAGTTACAGTCTTGCATTTCATATTCATTCTGATTTTAATTGATAATACGTTTGTGGGAGTTTCCCGTTTCGGGGGCAAAGTAACAACGTGAAACAACCGTGAGAAACGTCACGGACAATCATTTTGAAATAATTTTCCGATAATGCAGGTTGTTCACGGTTGTTTGTTCCTCTCTGCCATGACTCGCTCCACATCGGAGCGTAAAAGCAGGTTTTTCACACCAACCTTTACCTTTTCGATGTGTTTCACCTTGACGATATGGCAGATGTTGGCGGAAGAAAGTCCGTAAATCTGCTGCACCTGTTCCACTGTGTAGTAGCGTTCATCGTTCACAAGGTCGGTTCTGCGAAGCTCGTCCAGATGGGATTTGGAGTAGTAGGTACGCCCGTATTCTCTTTTGGTGGGAATCCTGTGGCGATAGGCGTATGCACGTAGTGCGGACGGTTTCATGCCGAACACCTCTTCCGCTTCTTCGGTCAGGAGCCAGTCGGTAATCTTGCTTATATCGACTGACACACCGAAGAACTCGTCAATATGCCTTTTGCTGTAATAGTTCTTTCCTGCAATGCGGCAGATGGGGATGCGGTTGCGCTTGGCGGAGGTATAGAGCCACGACTGCTTTACCTTATAAAGGGTCATCACCTCCTCACCGGAATAGAAGTCCAGCACTTCATCGTTTTCCTTTTCCCTTATCTCCCTTTTGGGGGATTGGGAAGATGAAGCGGACTTTTTCGGTGCAGGGGTGCTGCCGGGTAAGATACGGTGATAGGGATTGCCCTCCAGCATCCGCTCAATGTCGGCTCTGCGGATAATAGCCATACGGTTGCTGATGCGTGAGGCTTTCAGCTTGCCGATGGCGACCAGTTTATAGATGTACTGTCGGGAACAGCCCATGAGTATGGCTGCTTTGGAAAAGGTGAGATACTCCTGATGCTGTATCTCCATGAGTGGCAGGGCGACTTTGAAGAGGTTGTTCTTCTGCGCTGTTCTGGCTCGCTTGGCTTCCGTCTGACAAGCCTCGCTGCAATACCGTTGCATACCGCTACGGGTTACAAACGGTTTGCCGCAAAATTGGCATTTCTTTGTTGCTTTCATACTGCTTTATCGTTTACTTGTTCACTTCTCACTTTGTATATCCCCGAAGTGGTGAACGGTCGTAAACAGCAGTCAACCGTTGTCGCATTTCCACACGATGTGACTGTCGCTGCATATCGGAGCGGAAATTGTCGCTCATCGTAAACAGTTGTAAACCCTTGTCAACTCTATGCACGATGTGACAAAAAATAAGCCCCGCAAATTCTCCACGTCAGAAATATGTCTCAAAAATATGTGGAAATTTGGGAAGCATCAAAAAGCAGCCGAAATGTGTTAAATCTTGGAATGTATTGACAATTAAAGGTTTATGATTGGATATTTCTGATTGGTTTTGGTTGTTGGGGCGTTCTAAATACATTTTCTGTAATCGGGGAGCATAAATGCTTCTCAGGTTTTTACATTCGCTAAAGGTGAACCCGAAGAGTTCTTCTACATAGGGTATTTCCACTCTCTTTAAACTTGTACATTTTTCAAAAGCAGAACGACCTATAGTGATTGTTTTTGGGAGTTTTATCTCATTTAGGTTTTTGCAATATCTAAAAGCGTACTCTGAAATAATTTTAGTTTTCACCAACGTTACAGATTGTAAAGTATCACAAAAACAAAAAGCATCATGACCAATTTTTTCCACTTGGGGTAAGATAGCTTCTTGTAAATTGCTGCAGCGACGGAATGCATAATTCTCGATTTCTTTTGCATAAGGTAAATTTACATGATGTAGTTCTTTATTGTCCTGAAACTGACCTCTCTGGATACTCTCTAACTGTGGGTCCTCAGAAGTTAAGAATAATAAACTGTCAGATGGAATCTCTTTATCTATATTTTCGATGCTAAGTTTGTATTCTTTTCCATATTTAAATGGAGGAAAATCCTGCTCTATCTTTAGAGTAGGCGGTACAACAATTGTATCTCTCCACCAACGACCTGAAGGAGAGTATTTGTATAGAATGTGCCAGTTATCGGAATTTCCGGATTTGGCCAACAGGGTGTTTCCATATAGCCATTTGAATTGGGGATTGCCGTTCGTTTTTACTTTCTTTATGGCAAGACTCGTGTCTCCTGACCAGCAGCTCCCGTGTATACTGTCTATTATGCAGTCTTTAGAGATGATAATGGTTTCAAGTTTAGGGCATCTGAAGAATGGAGACGGATAGATTTGGATGTGTTTGCCTTCTAAAATGACTTGTTTAAGATTGGGACAGTAGGAAAAGGAATTATCACCAATAATAACATTGTCCCCAACACGTAACGTATGTATGTCCGGATTACCTCTGAATGCATTATAATTTACGGAGACATTTTCTTTAAGATTTAAAACTCCGGATGGAACCGAATTCGGCTTGTAGTAATTGTATGAACTGATTATTTGGTTTTTTATTTCACCATCATATACTCTTTTCATTTCTAAAAACTCAGTCAATAACCATATTACTCCTAAAAGAAGTGTAAAACCGATTAAGCTATAAACCATAATGCGGTTGCGACGTTCCACTTTTCTTTTTTGCTCGGTTAACAATAACTCTCGTTTTACTTTGGCTATGGTTTGCGCAAGCAGGTCGTGAATTACCTCGATACGTTGTTGGCTGCTAGAGGATGCCGACACATATTGCAGTAAACGGCAATCAGCATCGAACAGAAATTGCCCGTTGGGTACTTGTTTCTTAAACTCTTCACTTGAAACGGATTCTCTTCTTCCGTCATCTGTGACCAACTTATTTTCAATATATTGTCGTTCTTTAAGAGGAAGCTTGCTTACTGCCTCTTTGTAGAATTCTTCCAAAGGGTTTGTACTGAAGTTCTCTACTTGCCGCAAAGTAATTTCTTTGGAACTATTCGCTAGAGTTGTTTCAAAAAGACGACTACAGACTAAAGAGAGTATAGCTGTGCTGATTTCTTCATTGTTCCCTTTTACTAACCGGATAATTCTTTCGGCTATTTTATCCGATTCGGATGCTTTGATACAATTTCTTCCCGGAATGGTGATAATTCTTTTAGCCTCTTCATCGGATAACTGTGTCAACCGGTAGCGATTTTGTTTCATTTCCGGAAGGTTCTGCCTATCGAGAATATCTTCTAACCGATATAGGTCGTCTTCCCGTATGGATATGATAAAACGGAAATTTGTGTAATTAGAATATTCTTTCGAGTTACTGGGAACTTGCCGGTTATCGTCTAACAACGCATAGATTTGTTGTAGTAGAATGGTCGCTTCCCTTTTTCTATTTAATAGAATCTCTTCAAACTGGTCCAATACAATAACGGGAAATATTACTTTGCCGGTTTTATCTTTAAATTCTGTGGTATGAAAGAATTCCCATAAAGAATCGATATCCTCTGCCGGATAATGTGTCTTATCCTTTTTACGGGAGATGCATAGCCCTTGTAGTTGTTCCTTTACCTGACAACATACCGTTTCCTGAATATTTTGAGCAAAAGAACTTTCATTTCCGCTCATTCCTAATCGAATCATCACTGGGAAATATCCATGTTTTCGTAAAATAGGGAATAATCCGGCTTGTAGAAGAGATGTTTTCCCGATGCCTGTTTTACCATAAAGGGTCACAAATAGGTTGTTATCGGTAAGCGTATATAATTCGTTTATGGCGTTTTCTCTTCCGCAAAATTGATAGTCGTTACTTCCTTCTTCTGTATAAGAAGCTAAGCCTCTCCATGGATTCTTCATATTGGAACTTGTTTGGTCGTTCTACTTAATATTTTTCTTTTAATAGATTGGTCAGATTTGCAATAAATGAGTCGAGAGGTTCATCCATTGAATTAAATGCGGTTACTTTTTTGATAAAATCCGGTGTTTCAAGCAATGTTCTTTCGTCTCGCACATTATATCCGCTAATACAGAACGGCATGATTCGGATGCTGTCGGGCTTGATATTCTGTTTTTGTTGTGCAATTTTCCATTCGACCTTGCGATAGTAGCGGCTTAGATTCTTGTCGCGTGAATCACTTTGTACCGTAGGACTTAGTATGGGAATAAAAATTTTGCATTGGTTTATGGCTTCTTTTATTTCCTTATCGTATTCGTTACTTGGTTTTAAATCCCGTTCATCAAACCAAACTTTAAAACCTTCACTACATAGCCTGAAGAATAGATTCTTTACGACATCCACATCTTCGTGGGCATAAGAAAGAAATATACCGCCAAGTTTTCTTTGCCGTTGTATGAGTTCCGGCTCGTAACGTTCCAAGCGTGATAGGGTTTCGGTAATAAATTTGCGGGCATTCGGATGTACATAGATTTGCTCTCTTTTTAAATAGTTTTGTAGTTTTACATCCGTTTCCGACGCTTCGTTGAGTGAAATAGCTACTTCTCCGTTTTTTAAATCGTTGATGCTTCTACGAAGTGAGTACCAGAAGAAACGGAATAACCAATCATCATATTTGCATCCTAAAGCCAAAATGCGTTTTTGCTGAATATAATTAGTGAAATGCTGAGGTGCACCTGCTCCCAACCATTTAGCTATCACTTCCATCTCATCGTTTTCGGTCACTACAAACTTTTTTCGAGGGTTCTCTTCATCCGCTTTCCCGAAAACATAATAGAGGGTAGGAGGCATATCGAAATGACTAGCTCCTAAATCTTTTATACTAAAGTCGAACTGAGGCCCCCGTTCTGCATAGATGTCCATAACCCGGAGTTCGTCACCCCAAATCTCACGCATAGCAAGCTCTACATAGGGGTCGAATGTGGTGGTGAGCACAACCTTGAAACATTTCGTTTTTAAAAGAGCCCGTAGTTCGGAGGAGACTTCGGAGACTTCAAATTCAAGATTCTCTTTCATTGTTTTCCTGATGTGCTGTTCTACATTTGCCAGGTCATGTGCCAACTGTGAAAGAGTTTCTACTTCGTATTGGGGAGCTATTAATTTAAGTTCTTTCAAACGCTCTATCACGGCGCTGACTATTAGTTTGTAGCTATCTCCGTTGCACTCTTTATTAAAATTCTTAGACAATACAATCTCGCTTCCTATGACTAATACATATTTTCCCTCTATCATATCCGGTATAAGGGTGTTCCACTGGGAATTTTCAGTATTCGACCTTTCTACTGCATCTTGTGGCTTATATATCTTTTTTGCCATAGTATTACTATTTTAAGTTTTGATGTAAGTGTTGTTGTTGAATAAAATAAAGAACTCTATAGGGACACTAATACATCTATGCCTACAAAAATAAAATATATTTTTAACTTATTCTACCTTATTCTATAATATTTGTTTTAGATTCCTAGATTTGTAGTGACAATGCATTTTGTTCTGCATTGATGAGAAAAAGTTCTTAATTCTATCCTTTATTTTTAGATAAAAGACTTTATATCTATCTTCTATACTTGTCTGCAAAAGAGTTTGCGCTTTAGCTTGGAAAATAGAATAACATTTATAAAAGTTACAGCAATGCAACTATTTCTCTCTGAAGTTGAATCATTCGAAATACCGCAAAGCACCGGCCATAATATGTGCCCGGTCTTCTGGATTTTGAATGCTTTCTAAAGGAAAACCCAATACAAATAGACGGTAAGCGCCTTTGTACGCAATGCCTGCGCCTGCATTTCCATCGGTATAGACAAAGGAGGAAAAGGCCGGGCTGACTGGCAGGATACATGCCGGAGCAGGGACGGCATAGCTTTTTTCATTTGGGGAACGGTATATGTGAAAACGGATGCCTGTTCCCATAATCTCGTCCGATGAGGAGTAGAGCATGGAACCTGCAGAAGTGTATTTCAATAGGTTGGAAGTGAATTCCGTTGCTTTTTCATCGTTTATATGCGAACCGCTAATTATCAGTTTACCTCCTTGCCGGCAATAATTTGTCATCCAGTTTTGAACCGCCGGAGTAAAGGGATGCTGCTGTACACCAAGTATATAGTCCACAACTGGGTAGTCGGTAGGTTGGATGATACCGTCTTCTATCGCTTCATTGCTGCACGATACGAAAGAGTAACCACCCGCCGATTGGATGGCTTTTCCATGAATAAACGGATAGTCGAACGTGTTGCCGGCTATTAGCTTTCCTTCCAGTTCTCCGCTACTGTAGCCTAATCCGCCTTCCGTCTCGATGCCTATTTTCCTACGGTCGAAACCAATCTGTTCGCCGCAATATTCCGGAGTGTTCATATAGGGGACTCCGATATCCTTACGGAGATTAAAACCCTGCAGGTTGGTGGTTTCAATCGTTTCCGGGCCACTTAACCGGTTGAATCCGTTCACTATCAAGACCGTTTCTTTGCTGCGTTTGGTGTAGTAGGCCGAAAGTATTTCGGAGGGGAAGCTTTCTCCTCCTTTGTTGACGGCAGTTACTTTGAAACTGTAAACGAGCTCAGGTTCTAACTCCTTTACGAAAGAGGTTCCTTTTACCAGTTCGCCATTGTCGAATCCTCCAAAACCGATGCGGGTATATAGGATATATTCGCGTGGTGAGGCGGTTGGCTCCAACGGGTCTTCTACCGGTTGCCACGAAAGTCTTATTTTATTTTTGTTCCCTTCGAACCGGATAGCGAAATGGTCTACGGGAAGAGGTTGCACCACATACTCTTCCTGGTGCATGGCTGCTACGTATTTGAGTATGGATTTGTATACGGAACGTCCCAGTGTAAATTTGAAGTGAGGGTCGTGCCCCAGTTTCAGGTCCGCGAAGTTTTGGTGTGAAAGGGTTTCCAGTATCATAGACGGGATAGCAGGCAAGCGGCTTTCGCTATAGTTCCGGTTCCACATTCCGCGCCTTGCCCAGTTGATACCGAATCCGGCGCTTATATCTCTTTTCAGTCCGGTCAGTACCATATCATTCAAGTCGCGCGAGGCATAGCGGGAGAGTCCGGCTTCGAGTAAGCCGTTGTTGAAGTCTGTGGTGTAAATACCCAACGAACCGATTAATTCATCTTCTTTAGAAAAACCGGCATCGCTGTGTACGCTTACCGAGAGTTCAAACGGAACCCTCAATCCCTTTTGTTTCGGATTGAAGACAGAACCTCCCGACAGGTAATTGAGCATGTTAGAGCGGGTGTTGATATCATCGGCGTAATCGTTGGTTCCCTCTTTTCCGTTATATACCGTAGTGGGCATTCCGCTCCATTGTGCGTTATACCGTGCACCCTCCAGATAACGGGGCAGTCCGCTGGTAGTAGCTGTTGCGGTGGCAGAAGCGCTGCGTGCAATATTCCCCATTCCGCCTCCAAAGCGAACGGCGTCGGCACAAACTACTCCCTTTTGTTTGCTTTCGTTACTGAGAACGACCATGCCGTAATCGTTATTGCCTTTATCAAATTCAAAGGTGCCTAAATAGACCCACGTACCTCCGCCTATCTGCTGGTTAACGGAGAATTCGGTGCTCCCTCCTTTATGGAATACAATGTATTTGGCATCGGAAACACTATGAGGGAGTGTTTGGTAGGAGACATATACGGCGTATCGGCCTGCCTCTGGAATATTGGGAATCCATTCGGCAAATGTTTTGCTTTTCTTTTTGCTGGCAGTGATTGTGAAACGGGCGCTACCGTCCATAAATGGATTCTCGCCATCGAGGTAGGTACTTTTGAGTTGGGCGAAGCCTCTTGTGGGAGCTATTTGCCACGGACTCCGTTTGTTTTTGTCTTCGTAATAAATATTTCCTTGCGGATTAACATCGTTGTCTACAATTACTTCGTGAGGTTGCCAGTCCCGTTCGCGGGCCGTAAACACGATAGCCCCTGCATTCTCAAGCATAGGAATAATATAAGGTACTACAAACGACTGGGTGAAGAGGTCTTCGGTAGTGCAAAACAAACGGGGACGTTGCCACATCCATTCTCCTTTTTCGTTTTTGAAGTATTTTCCATGGCTTTGGTGCACGGCGATGTGTCTGCCTTCCAGTCCGGATGTTGCTTCGTATGGCTTGGACAGGTTTTTCACCCATGGCTCTCCTTTATAATCGATGGAATTCCAAAGGCGTGATTTATCTCTGTTACTTTTTTTACGTAAAGCATTCGGTACCAATTCCTCAATGGGTTTCCCGTCGGCATAAATGGTGATATGGTAGTAGTTGACCGGACCTGGCAACGATTGTTTCACCGAGCGATAAATAGCTTCTACTGTTTCGTTTGTGAAAGGCTGATACCCGAAGTTTGCATCCGGATAGATGTCGAGCTTACGGCGTTCATTGTCCAGTCGGATAGATTGGAGACGGGTAGTCCCGATGTTCGCATAAGAAGTGGTATAGTTCTGAAAGAATTCTTTTAACCGACTTTCTACTGTCTGGTCAAGTTTTTGCGCCTGAACGTATAGCGTGAAGAGGAGTAACGGGAGGAACAGATATATTCGTTTCATACGTGTACATTATTAATATAGGTACAAAAGTATATATCCGAAAGGAAAGAAGAATTGAAAATTAGAATTAATTAGGGATTCCCTGTCTAATTTTCAATTCTTAAGAGAGGCTATCAGATGTTTCCGATAGAAAAGTTTTCGGGATGTTTCCCTTTAAAGTTCTTGTAATACAGTTTTATTTCCTTCATATCCTTGTCGGTATCTGCACTTGGGAAGATTTCTTTTTCCAAGAAGATACATTTCTTCTCGTAATCGATAGCTACCAGAAGAATAGGAATTTGAGCTTTTAATGCAATGTATAAAAATCCCTTTTTCCAATTCGGATTCGCCGAACGTGTACCTTCCGGAGTAATAGCCAGATGAAAGATTTTCCGGCTCTTGGCTTCGTTTGTCATTTGTTCCACTAACGAGGATTTCTTTTTCCGGTCTACCGGAATACCGCCCATTGCGCGGAACATAACACCAAGAGGCCATACAAACCACTCTTTTTTCATCATGAATCCGGTTTGGCGTCCTATTGCTCCATAAAAGAGTTTTCCGATAAGCAAATCCCAATTTGTTGTATGTGGAGCCGCACAAAGGATATATTTATCATAATCGGGGACAGTTACTTTCGTTTTCCATCCAAGTAACTTATAATATATAAAACTGCAAATAGCTTTCTTCATATTAATTTAGTTTGCCGATTTCTTCAATAAGCGCATTCATTTGCTTGTTGAAGTCTGAACGAAACTTTTTGTAAAACCCTTTTATATTGCCCGGTTCGGGATGACTGATGCGGGTTACAAAATCATTTTGCATAACTAATATCTTTGTCATAAGACTTTTTGCTTCTTCCTTGTTTGTTCCGGATACATAATTGTATTGTACCCAGCATTCGGTAAAGAGCTCACCGATAATGTAATTTACGTTCTTCTTTAAGTTCTTTTTACTTGCCATATTTATGCATGTATTAAGTTAATACTTGTTGTTTTCAGGTGTAAAGGTACTCAATTTATTTTTATATATCAGAAAAATGCGCGAAATTTGCTCGCGTTAAACTTTATTCGATACAAAATAGTTGATTTTATGACAAAAAGTGCATTACAAATAGCAAGGGCTTCTTATCAGCCTAAACTCCCCAAAGCGTTGAAAGGTGCTGTAAAAACTGAAGTAGGAGAGGCTACAGAGTCTGTTGCCGACCAAAAAGAAATTAAAAGTTTATTCCCTAATACGTATGGAATGCCTATTATTCGTTTTACCGAAGGGCAGAAGATGGAATATCCCGCAATCAATGTGGGAGTAATTCTTTCCGGTGGACAGGCTCCCGGGGGACACAATGTGATTTCCGGTTTATTTGATGGTATTAAAACCTTAAATAAAGAGAGTCGTTTGTTCGGTTTTATTTTAGGTCCCGGTGGATTGGTAGACCATCAATATATGGAGCTTACTGCCGACATTATTGATGAGTATCGCAATACGGGAGGTTTTGATATTATTGGTTCGGGACGTACGAAGCTGGACAAGGAAGAGCAGTTCGAGAAGGGATTGGAAATCTTAAAAGAATTGGGCATTTCTGCTTTAGTGATTATCGGCGGTGATGATTCCAATACCAACGCTTGTATTCTGGCTGAATATTATGCGGCGAAGAAGGCCGGTGTTCAGGTTATCGGTTGCCCGAAAACAATTGACGGCGATTTGAAAAATGAGATGATTGAAACTTCGTTTGGCTTTGACACGGCTTGTAAAGTATACTCAGAGGTGATTGGAAACATTCAGCGTGATTGTAACTCGTCTCGTAAGTATTGGCATTTTATTAAGTTGATGGGACGTTCGGCTTCGCATATTGCCTTGGAATGTGCTTTGCAGACACAACCGAATGTTTGTTTGATTTCGGAAGAGATTGAAGCTAAGAATATGTCATTGGATGATGTGGTGACTTATGTGGCGCAGATTGTTGCCAATCGGGCTGCGGAAGGTCATAACTTCGGTACGGTTTTGATTCCCGAAGGAGTGATTGAGTTTATTCCGGCTATTCGTGACCTGATAGCAGAGCTGAATGAACTGTTGGCGAAGAATAAAGATTTTGCCATGATTAAGAAGTCTGCTCAACGTGAGTGGATTATTTCTAAGTTGTCCGAAGTGAATGCAAGAATCTATGAAAGCCTTCCCGAAGGCGTAGCCAAGCAATTGACACTCGACCGTGACCCGCATGGAAATGTACAGGTTTCGCAGATTGAAACAGAGAAACTGTTATCTGATATGGTAGGTAAGAAGTTGGCTAAATGGGCTGCTGAAGGTAAGTATGTGGGTAAGTTTGCTACACAGCATCACTTCTTCGGCTATGAAGGCCGTTGCGCTGCTCCTTCCAATTATGATGCGGATTACTGTTATTCTTTGGGATATACAGCCTCGATGTTGGTTGCTGAAGGAAAAACCGGATACATGTCTTCTGTCCGTAACACAACGGCTCCGGCTGATGAATGGATTGCAGGCGGTGTGCCTATTACCATGATGATGAACATGGAACGTCGTAACGGAGAAATGAAGCCGGTTATTCAGAAAGCATTGGTGAAGTTGGACGGTGCGCCGTTTAAAGCTTTTGCCGCACAGCGTGAGCGTTGGGCTATTGAAACGGATTATGTATATCCGGGTCCGATACAGTATTTTGGTCCGGCAGAAGTGTGCGACCAGCCTACTAAGACTTTATTGCTGGAAAATGCGAAATAATTTAGTATAATAAGGTGAAGTTAGAAAGAAGATAGAGACTAAAGAGGTAAGTGAAGGAGATGAAAAATGATTGAACTTTAACTCCCGAGCTTCTTTAAAGAGAGTTGATAGCTTCTTTATTAGACTAACGGAACTTATATAAATAGAGAATTACACAGATGATTAAAGTGAAGAGTCGATGACTTGAAATTTTAATTGTCTGTGTAATTTTTGTAATTTTGTGCGGTCACAGAAATGAATCTGCACCTGTCTGCATGAATCTGCATATAAACTATGGTAAAAAGAAATCCTCTCGATGCGGTGAATAAACCGGTACGCAAGCCTCGTAAAGCGACGACTCCCAAGCGTCCGGCTTCACGCACTCCCCGGCGTAGGAAGAAAAAGAAGAATGTTCTTCTTGAGTGGTACGCCAATAAACCACGTTGGGTCATTTGGCTTATTTCGGGAATCATTGTTGCGGCGTATGCCGTAGCGCTTTACCTCTTTTTTATTCGTCCTTATTTATATCGTTGGAATACGGAAGAGATTTATTTCTATCGGCCGGCAATCCATGGCATCGATATCTCTCACCATCAGGGAGAAATAGATTGGGTGAAGTTGGGAGATGACAAGTATAAAGGGAATGTTCTGCATTTTGTTATCATGAAGGCTACGGAGGGGTCTGATATGTTGGATGAGACTTTCCAGCAGAACTTTGCCGATGCCCGGGAGAACGGTTTTATCCGTGGCGCATACCATTTCTTCAGTCCTCTTTCTCCGGCATCTAAGCAAGCGGAGTTCTATATAAAGAATGTGAAGTTGGAACCACATGATTTGCCTCCGGTGCTGGATGTGGAGCGTCGTGGAAAGTATGGTGACGATTCGTTGCGTATAGAGGTGAAGAACTGGCTTCGTATCGTGGAGGAGCATTATGGTGTAAAGCCCATTCTTTATGCTTCTTTCCGTTTTAAAGAAAACTATCTTTCCGATTCTCTATTAAATACTTATCCTTTCTGGATAGCCCATTATGAGGTGGATACGCTTGAGTATAAAGGGAAATGGGCTTTTTGGCAGCATCGGGATAACGGTGAGCTTACCGGCATTAAAGGGAATGTGGATATGAATGTGTTTAATGGCGATTTGCAGGAACTGCTTCAAATGACTATTCAAGAGAAAGAGGGCGATTCGCAATAACATGAAGGATGTAGAGAACAATAAGGAGTTGGAGGAGTTAGAACCGGTGTCCGCTGTATTGTCGGCGTAAAACTATCAGGCTTTCACTCCTCTGCCCGCTTATGGACTGATAACCGTTGTGTTTCTTTTACGAAATTTCGTGTATAGAGCTTACTAAGATAACTCCGTTAACTTGTATAACTCCTGAGTATGAATTATTCAGGTTAAATGTTGTTTGGTGAAGCGTTTATGATGCTTTTAAACTTATAATAAACGCTTTATAATAAGTTATATATATCGGAAGTTAAAGGAGTTATCGCTTCGCTTGGGAGTTAAATAGGATAAAGTATAATACACCTTTCTTTATGTACGCTATGTACTATTTTGGGTACTTTCAAGCTTTCACTCCTCAGCCCGTTTGTGGGCTAGTAACTCCTTTAACTACTGATTCGCATTAGTTGTAAAACATTGGTGACGCGTTTCAAAAGCTTTTGATTGTATAACCCATTATGCTTTAATCAATTTCACAGCAGCCCAATTGTTTTTCTCCTTGTAATGCAGGAAGCGTAATCCCAGTTCTTCTCCTTTGGCACGGATGAACGGAATATCCTCTACATAAAATCCACTCATGTATATTTCCGAACCCGGATGCATGCACGAAACATATTGCGCCATATCATTCAACAAGATGTTGCGGTTGATGTTGGCAATAATGATGTCGAACGGTGAACGTCCTTTTAAAGAAGAAGCGTCGCCCAATTCTACGGTGATGTTGGTTATATGGTTCAATTGGATGTTATCTTTTGAGTTGGACACACACCAGTCGTCAATGTCGATAGCTGTAATGGGGCCGGCTCCCCGCATGGCGGCAAGAATAGCTAAGATAGAGGTCCCGCATCCCATGTCTAACAGTGACTTACCTTGCAAATCAGCATCTAACAATTCACCGAGGATGAGGCTGGTAGTCTCATGATGACCCGTACCGAAAGCCATTTGCGGATTAATGAGAATATCATATTCGGCTTGGGGTACATTCTTATGAAAAGTACTGTGTATCACACATCGGTTGTCGAGAATTATAGGTTGGAAGAAATTCTTTTCCCACTCTTCGTTCCAATCCTTGTCTTCCTGTGGTACTGCCTCGAAAGAGATTTCTGTATTTTCCATCGGAAAGTTTTCCAACATACCTCTTAGCGCATCTTCATTATAAAGGGCTTCTTGTATGTAGCCTTTTATTCCATTTTCGGCTTCCATAAAACTTTCAAAACCAATATCTCCACAAAGAGCGGATAGGACATCGGTTACCGTTTCGTTACAAGGTTGTGTGCGGAATGTTACTTCAAGATATTTCATGACTTTTACTTTTTGTGTGCAAAAATAAGGATAAAAAATGAGATACGGGGTAGATGAAGGCAAGAAGTCACCGAAAGGAGAAGTGACGGTTTCTGTTTATACCTCTATTTATATAGTGGGCGGGCGTTATGCTATTCCCATATCCATAGCGGCTCTTAAGTACATTAACAATAGCTTCTATCCTTAGGTGTAATGCTACGCTATGGTTATGACAGATGCTAGTGTCACGCTTGTGCCAAGCTGTTGGCATGGTTGTGACATAGGTATGTGTCACACTTGTGCCAAGCCGTTGGCATGGTTGTGACATAAGTATGTGTCACACTTGTGCCAAGCCTGCTGTCACAACAGTGCATTGTACGAACCTGAATTCAGTAGATATACATACGGTTTTATGCCTGATAAGGTTTGACAAAAAAGAGTATTCTGTGTTTATCAATTGTTTGCTTGTTCGTTCTTTATCCCTCAAACTAGTAGACAATCGCCTTCCACTGGGATAGGAGGTGAACGTTTCATCTCTGGTTTACCGGTCGGTTCCCCGTTTTCGGTTTTGATAAGGCTGGATGTATAAAATAGGGAAACCCCTATCAACAAATAGGGAAAATCCCTGTTTCTTATAGAAATCCCCTTTTATCTTTGCACCAGATAAAAAAGGTAATAACACTTTAAACAAAGAAATAACAATGAAAAGAACTGTATTCGTATCGTTATTGTTGGCCATGCTACCATGGGTAGTTTCGGCTCAGAGCGTAGACGATGATTTGTATTATACTCCGAAGAAGAGTAAGCAAAAGACGACTACGACTACTGTGAAAGAACCTGTGAAGGAGGTAAAGGTTTCCTCCGGCGGACAGGTAAATGTTTGGGCGCCTAACGCTTCGACCGTGGTGGTGCGTGATAAAAAAGGAAATGTGCGGGATGTGGACGAATACAACCGTCGCTATTCGGCACAAGAGAATAAGTTTTCGATGGAGAACGACACGCTGTATATTGATGAACGCGAAGACAGCGACCTGAGAGGTGAATGGGTAAATGGTTTTGAGGGTTCGCAGGATGATTATGAATATGCGGTGCGACTGATTCGTTTCCAGAATCCGCGGTATGCCATACCGGTAAGCAGCCCGTTGTATTGGGACATTGTATATGCGCAATCTTATGTTCCTTGGGACTGGAATGTGTATGACGATGGCATGTATGCTTATATTTTCCCGACTTTCAGTAACCGTTTGTGGTGGGACTGGCGTTTTAATTCCTTTGGCTCATGGGGCTGGGGATGGAACTCTTGGCGTTACTCTCCCTACTACAGTTGGGGCTGGGGATGGAATTGGGGTTACGGCCCATCTTGGGGATGGGGCGGTTGGTACGACCCGTTCTACCACAATCATTGGTATGCACACGGTCCGTCATGGGGCTGGGGCGGCGGAGGCGGCGGCCATTTCGGACGTCCGAGTTATCGTCCTAACGACCGTCCGGCTACAGCACAAAGGGGGCACGACCGGAACAATCGTTTCAATTCCGGCACTCGTTTCAGTGGTACATCTGTAAAAGGAAACAGCGGTAGCAATGGTAACCGTTATTCGGGAACACGTGTCAATGGGTCGAGCGATTCGCCTTCTTCCGGACGCTTTAACGGCGTGCAGGGATATCGCAGCACAAGCAATCAGAGCTCATCTTCAGTGCGTCCGTCAACAAGTGGAACACGGGGAGACCGTTTCAATAGCGGAAGCAACAGTGGCACATCGACCGTTCGCTCTACTTCTTCTTATGTACGTCCGAACAGTGTTCGCTCTAACAGTAACACTTATTCGCGTCCGAGCAGCACACGTAGTTCTAATTCTAACTCTAATTATAATAGTAACCGGACTACTCGTGAACGCAATTCTTCTTACCAGAACAATAGTTCCCGTTCTTACGATTCGGGTAGCTCCGTACGTTCTTCCGGATTTAGTTCGGGCAGCAGCAGCCGGAGTAGCGGCACGAGCAGTGGCGGTTCCCGTTCCGGTGGTGGACGTAGTAGAAGATAATGGATGGACAAAAACCTAAAGAGATATAATTATGAGAAAAAATAAGTTGATTTTAGCAATGGGAGCATTGGCCCTAGGTGCCGGATTGCATGCCCAAACTGTATATGATATTACTCCGATAATGAAAACCGAGTTGAATGGTACGGCCCGTTTTGTAGGAATGGGCGGTGCGATGGGAGCTCTTGGAGGCGATATAACCACCATGGGAACGAACCCGGCCGGCATTGGAATTTACCGTAGCAATGATATTGCGGTAAGTATGAGTTACAATGATATCCAGTCGAAAGGTACCTTTAATGGAATGACGACTAAGGACAGCCGTTCGCGTTTGTCTTTCGACCAGATTGGATTCGTATATAGCAATAAGGTGGGAAACAACACCTCCCTGCGTTTTGTAAACTTTGGTTTCAACTACCGCAAGCAGAACAATTTCAATAAGCGTTTTGCCATGCAGGGCAATATGCAAGGAGCTTCCCAAACACAATACATGGCTTTTCAGACAGCACAGAGTGGAGCTTCATACAATAGCTTCATGGATATGATTAGTCTTCCGATGAATGAAGAATATAAGGCTTATGAGAATGACCGCTTTGGCTGGTTGAGCGTAATGGGTGGACGTACCGGATTGGTGGATGCGGCAAAGGTTACCAACGAAGATGGAACGAAAGAAGATTGGTTCTATGGTTGGAATGGTGATTATGCCAGTTACCGCAGCGAAACGAAAGGCGGTGTAAACGTGTATGATTTTAATGTCTCTTTCAATGTGGAAGACCGTTTTTACTTCGGTTTAACCGTAGGAGCGTATGATGTGGACTATTCCCGTTATTCGGTTTACGGTGAGGACCTTTATAGAGAAAGTGATGCGGGCGATTTGGGCGCAAGCTATTCTTTCGAACATTGGTATAAAACAGACGGTTCCGGTGTAGATTTAAAACTAGGATTCATTGTACGCCCGTTTGAATATTCGCCGTTGCGTTTGGGTTTTGCCGTACATACGCCTACTTGGTATTCGCTGACCGAAAGTTACTCGGCTCGTTTACGTTCGGAGTTTGATATGCTGAATGAAAGTAACCAAATAGAACGATACAATGCTGAAACCGATTCATACGATGGTTGGGGAGGCAATGTAGTAAACGACTATGAGTTAACAACCCCGTGGAAATTCAATGTAAGCGCCGGATATACCATTGGCACATCTGTAGCTTTGGGAGCAGAGTATGAGTATGCCGATTACTCCTCGGCCAAGTTGAAGAATGGCGATGGATATGAAGACAGTTATATGGTAACCCAAAACAGCTTTATTAAGGAAGATTTAAAAGGAGTGCACACACTTCGTTTAGGAGTGGAAGCCAAGTTGGTGCCCGAATTCAGTATCCGTGCCGGTTACAACTATAGCAGTGCCATGTATAACAAAAACGCTTACAAAGAGCTTTCACCTTATACTACACGTACCGATACGCAATATGCAAACGGCATGGCTACCAATACTTTTACCGTTGGATTAGGCTATAAGCTGAATAATTTCTATGCGGATATGGCATACGTTTATAATACTCAGAAGTCTGACTTCTACTCATACGACGATGCTTCTTTGCCGGCAACAAAGATGAAAGACGACAAGAGTCGTGTGTTGCTTACCTTAGGGGTAAGATTCTAAAAAAAGAGCAAATAACTAGTAGATAAATCGGAAATGTTTTTAATAAACATTTATCGGTAAACGGGAAGTATATCCGGGTTCTGTTAAAAGGAATCCGGATATTTTCTTGTTAGCTGATTAGAAGCGTTTACGGTATACCGGATAGAATTCTTAGAAAGAGTACCCCCCCCGTTGTTTGTAGGCAAAAAGCGCCTCCCGATAACTAACTATGTGGCATGACGTAACTACGTTAGTTATGAAAATAACTCTTAATGTGGGAAAGGATAACTAACTATGTGGCGAGAAGCCTATACTACAGGATATTGGCTAGCCTTATTTCTTCGAGCGATATTCTTTTTTCTTCCCAAAGTTGAAACCAATATAGAGTTGCAGTGTGCCGAGTGTATTGTTCATGGAAAAGTATTCCTGTTTATAATCGTAGGTATGGCCTACCCACGAAGCCCCTATAAAATATTTGGAGTTGTTATAAACAACACCCGCCCGCGTAATCAGGTCGAAATTGATGTTGTGATGGCGGTCGTTGTTCTCTTCATACTGTGAAAAGATGCGTGAGCGTTTGTAAGCTACGGCCGGAGCTACCGAAACACACGCCAGACAGTTGCGGGCAAATACCCAGTTGTAGGCATATCCGAAATGGATACTGAAATCCCTATATTCCAGTTTGTCTACTCGGAGAGGCGCTTCTATCTGGTCTAATATCCAGGACGGGAGTTTCATGTAATCGAATGACATCTGATGCGACGAATAAGAGATTCCCGACAAGAACGTGCCGACACTCTTCCGCTGATTGGTCGATTGACTGAATGCGGCCGGGTAAGAGAAATGCTTATTGTTGAAGATGTAATACATATTGAAGCCTTTAATATAGGCCTTCATTCCATCAAAGTCGATAGAGGTTTTCAGGTTCGGAGTGTTGTCGGTTGGAGACGAGGAGGAGTTGGGTACCATGAATCCTTCCAGATTCTTTAGCTTGAAATCGTTTCCTATTTTCCAGTAGTAAAAGTCTACTCCAAGCTTAGAACTGTATAAACTTAAGGTAAACTCAGTCTTTTTACTGTTGTGCTTATTATGCCCGCCAAAAACTTCGGCCGCATCTACCGACCATCCTACAAAAATCCAACGCCAACCGAAATAGGCTCCTATCTTGTAACTGGGATTGGGAGCAAAACTCATTCTCTGTTCTTTCGGTTCGGAGGTGCCGATTCGATAATGCTCTAAGAGGGTGTTGTTCGTAAGCATCACCGCAAAGTTGTATCGGTTAGGAGAGATATAAGTGGTATCGTAATTATTGAAATCGATAAATTCCTTGACGAATCTTTCGAATCTACGTAATGGGCGGACACGTTTTTTGGAAGATACTGTATCCTGAATATCCTGAGCTTCCTGTGCTATGGAATAGGTGCAGGAAAATAGGAGAGTGGCAATAAGAAACAGTATCTTCCTCATGTATATGGATTCTTATATCTTTCCTAGAATTTTATCTACTACCCAGTTGGTAGGGGTAGCGCTAAGTCCGCTACAAGAGCAGATACCTTTTCCCTGTAGATGTTCCACCACAGCTTTAATGAGAGGTAACTGAACGTACGGAGGATTTTCTACGGCAATTTCTTCCCGTCCGCGTTCGGTATGCAGAGCAATGGGGTCGAAAGTAAATACCGAGAAACAAATCATTCCCTTATCGCCGATAATCTCAATCCGGTCTTCTTTGGCTGATTCGTGCGCTACGAAACACCAAGAGCCGGAGCCGGGCAGTCCCGACTCAAATTTGAAGCAGGCGCTGACAGTGTCTTCTACCTCATAAAGTCCTCCCCGGTTACTGCAATATCCTTCGGCTTCGAGAATACACCCGAACATATCCTGTAAAATGTCAAGTTGGTGAGGGGCCAAATCATAAAAATAACCTCCTCCCGCTATGCCCGGAAGCAAGCGCCATGGAAGATTGGTTTTGTTATAGTCCATCTCGCTCGGAGGCTGGGCAAAGCGTATCTGTATATTGATTACCTCCCCGATTTGTCCGCTATGTATCAGTTCTTTTACTTTTAAGAAATAAGGCAGGTAGCGCCGATAGTAGGCAACAAAGCAGGGTACTCCTGTTTCTTGGGCAATACGGTTAATGCGCGTACAATCTTCGTAGTTGGCAGCCATTGGTTTCTCAATGTAAACCGGTTTACCGGCTTTCATGGCCATGATAGCGAAGGTTGCGTGTGAAGAAGGAGGTGTGGCAATGTAAATAGCATTAACGTCCGGGTCGTCTACCAACTCTTGTGCGTCGTCATACCATTTGGCTATGTTATGCCGTTGGGCATACGATTTAGCCTTTTTAATATCGCGGCTCATTACAGCTTGCACCATAGAGCCTTCTACCATATTGAATGCCGGGCCGCTTTTACGTTCTGTCACGTCACCGCAGCCAATGAATCCCCATTTAATCATCTCTTAACTTTCTTTTCTATAATGAATAAAAAAATCCGCATGCTATTAATTGCAAATATATTCATTTTCGCTACTTTTGCCATGTAATAGATGCAGATTTTTTAAATATTTAGGTTATGGACGAGCAACTTCAAACTTCCTCATTGTATAAATCACGTGGTTTTTCCGGTCGTTTGTCGGAGAGCTTTAAGTTTCTGGAGAAGAATTTCAAACAGATATTCAAGGTATCCATATTGGGGTTAATACCTATTGGAGTCTTATCGGCTCTAACGATGACGTTTTTTTCCATACAGCAGATGGAGGGGCCGATGGCAATTGTCTGGCTTTCTCTAATGGTGTGCTTTTCATTGGTAGCCTCTCTTTATTTCCATTCATTTGTTTACGCTATGTTGGAAAAGTATGGAGAATTGGGTTATGTACCGTCTATGAAGCTGAAAGCTTGGTGGCCTTTGATGAAGAAGAAAATGGGGCGGGGGGTTTTGTGTGATTTGTTTATGGGCGTCTTCGTTGCGGTCTGCTTATTGATTGTGTTTATTCCGTTTTTGGTCAGTATGGCATCTGTGTTTTCATCTCCTGTTCCCGTTCCGTTCCCTCTATGGGGCATAGCGTTGTCGTTGCTTTTATTTCTTGTTTTTGTATTTATAGCGATACCTCTTTTTCTGATGCCTAACTTCTATTTGTTGGGCTCGCAATCGTTGATGGGCTCTTTTACCCAATCGTATAAGTTAGGCGTTCCGCATTGGGGCTCTATGTTTGGCATAGCGCTGCTTACACTTATTCTGACGATTATTGGCGAGATGTTGGGTGCGCTACCTTATTATATTACTGTATTGGTTGATTATTTGATAGCTTTGGCTGCCGAGGATGGTAATACGGTGACGCTGCCTTTCTATTACGTGTCGATGCGTGTCACTTTCGCTTTTCTAGCCTCGGTTATTGCTTATTACGCTTCGTTGCTTATCGTGGTGCCCATGGCATTTCAATATGCCTCACTTATTACCATGAGGAAGGAAAAGGAAGAAGAACTGAGAGCTCAGTCTCTTTGATATCTTTGTAACAAAGTCGTGTAGGCTTTGCTTTTCATGAATTGGTGTAGCCAGTGGTTGAGGCTGTCCAGCAATACGGGTGACTGTTTGCTCACTCCCCATGCGTAAAACTGATTGAAACTGATTTGCGTGTTGATGTCTAATTGTGGAAAGTCCGATAACAATGCTTGGGCTATTCCTGCTTCACATACGGCATAATCGATGTCTCCGTGAGCTACCATTGCTATAAGTTGCTCCGTCCCGTATTTTTCCATTTCTTTCACTATAATGGTGTCGCCAATCTCTTTACTTAAATTGTGGATACGATAACTTACCGGCGAACCATGGGGTATGTAAACGGTTTTCCCCGCCAGTTCCAGCTGATTGTGTACAAAGAGGCTGTCGGACTTTTCTTCTTTCCGCTGTACCAGTACTTGTTTATTGAGAAGAATCGGGGTGGTGAATGCAAGTAGAGAATCTTTCGATTCGCTGGTTACCAGAATGCTGTGGGCAATGATATCATAAGTTCCGTTGCTTATGCCATCGATTTGTTTTTCCAAAATCATTTCGGGAGTGATGTGAAGCTTTAATCCCTTATCTTTGGCAAAGGCCTGTATAAGTTCGTAATGGAGACCTGAAAGGCTGTCTCCTTCTACGTAATAACTCACCGAATTGTACTCTGTTGTTACATTCAATTCCCCGGAAGCAATAATTTCATTATAATCTCTGGGTGTTTTCTTTATGTCTTCGTGCGGACGTAGTAAACTGGTAGCAACGATAGCGGATATCGCTCCCATTATTACATATTTCAAATACTTCCGTTTCATGGCTTTTAGTTAAAGAAGTTCCATGAAAGTCCCCATTTAAATACCATCGGATTGATAGGGTAGTGAGGAGCAAGGAAATAGTTGGATTTACCTGTTCCTTCATTTACGTGCGACAGCATAACGTATATACGAGTATGTTTCAAGTGCAGGTTTGCATACACATTAACTATGGGATAATTACCTATTTCAACACGGTTGTCCGGATTTTGCGTATAGAATTGTCCCATAGCCGGAGAATAGTCCGGCGCATAATATTTAGTAAAGTAACGGACGTCTGCTCCCAACTCCACACTCAGTACTTTTTTGGCTAATTTGAAATCCAGATAGAGGTTGTGATAGAGAGAGAGTTTAGGTAGAGGCAACACCTCTTCATTGCTACTTTTCTGATAGGCTATTTCATTATCCAGATGGAGAATGCCGAATTGGAAATCTTGTTTCAGAATAGCGCTGAGTATTTGTATATTATCGCTGCATTGTCGTACGGCCACATTGTTCTTATAGATTGTTTTTTGCGGATTTCCTTCGTTGTCAACGGGAGTATATGCTTCGCTGGCATTGGCGAAATAAGTGTAATTCTTTATGTTCTCTACACCAATACGAAGATTGGTTTTCCATCTTTTTGATGTCAGTTCTCCTTCAATGCGCGAGCGGAGTTCTTTAGCTAAATCATCGTTGTTCCACCAAAGATGCTGTGAATGATAGTGGCGGAAATAGAATGATGGAGTTATACGTTTGGTAAAAGCATGAGCTGCCAGTTGAACTGTATCTTTGAACAATCTGAAGTTTAAATCCAACTTGCCGTCCACATCAAATTGTCCCGCATCTTCTCCGGTTAAGGCCGTTTCACCTCTTACGGTATAATGTAATGTTTTACCTAATTTCTTGGAAAGTTCACCTCCTATAGAAAGAATATTCTCCGTATACTTTTTAGTGAACGGGTTATCCGATGTGTCCAGTGTGTCCGGCAGTTCGAAGTTACGTATCTCGTACGATACGAAGCCTGTTAGTCCGGCTTTGGCCCATTTATTAAACCCTTCGTGCAAGGCAATGGCAAATGTATTTTTAATAGATGAATTCTTGGTTATATCCAAGGTTGAGTCTCCGGGGAGATAATTGTGCAGGTAATAATCATTCGGTGTACGGTAAGCAATATATTTACGCTTGTAGTTTTGTACTTTTAAGGTGTGTATAAAGCTTGTAACAGGTACAAAGTCCATATAATGTTGCGCTGTGTCAAGCGGTTCTTTATGAAATCCCAAGTTGTAGCGATGTGTAAAGAAAAGGTAGTAGTTATCATTACGATTCCATGTTTTATCTAAAACGGTAGGAATATCGGATGGATTGTAAGTGTTGGGTAAATCTTCTGGACTGGTAATATAGATATCATCTTCGATACCTCCGTTTTCGGCCATCTTCATATGGTTCTGGCTGAAAATGAGATTCATGTTATAGTGGTCTCCCAAATAGGATGAAAATAGAGTTCCATTAAATAGGGAGGTAGATTGATTGTTGTACATACCTCGTCCGTACAAGTAATCGAACGTAAAGCCGAAACTTAAACGGCGGTTTGCGTTGACTCCGAAATAAGAGCGGAAACGGTCTTCACCATCTGTTTGGTTACCTGCGGAATAATAAGACAGGTTGGTGAAAGGAGATTTGGTGTTGATGAAATGGAAGTTGTCTGTAGGGACGAGAAAGAAATCGTAAGGGTCTGTAAATAGAAACTGGGAAGATTCCTTTCTGTCGAAAAATATACGTGAAAGACGTGGTGAACCCATGTTTCCCAGATAGTTATAATGACCATTCATTCCATCAGTTAACTGTACGTTCTGAAATTGGTGACGCAATGTATCTACTTCTGTAGGGCGCATGTTTCCCAACCAGTCTACTGTCCACATCCGTATTCCTATAGGGATTGTTTTGGAGTCTACAGTAGTGGTATCATTGGGGTCTTCATTCGGATTTTGGTTAATAGTACGTGGTCCGTCGTTTGTTTGATTATACAAGCGGTTTGTTTGCGCAAGTAATCCTTGCGCAATGGCTAAAATAGCAAAGAATATAAGTAGTAAACGTTTCATAATTAGGCGCAAAAATACAACAAAAAATGAAATGCCTACTCCTTTCGTTAGGGAAACTTGTAGCTTGGAAATATTTTTTATGATTATATTGCTGTCCGGTAAAAAAGGATGGAAAGCTTTTAACCTTCCTGTCTATAGGCTTTTTAAAGTGTTTCTTTACAATACCCTTCCTTTTGCCCCCAAATTGTAATCCTAAGCATTGGAAAAAGACAAGCCCCCTATCCGGAAGCGGTGATTGAAATGCTTCTATATGAGATAGATACAAAGGAATTCTATCTTTATCGGACAGCAATAATTACTTTTAAGTGTGTCTTATGAAAACGAAGGCCCTATAAAAGTGTTTATCGGACAGCGATAGGATGATTCCCTGTGAAGAAGAGATGGAGGGTATTCTCTAAATAAACTTTCCCGAGATGATGTTTGCTGCTAATCATCCCGGGAAAGAAAATAAGTAAGTATCTATTTTTGTTTATTCGACAGGGCGGATAATCTCCATACCTTTACGAATAGCGGCTTCATTCATCGGTATTAAGTGATGATGGCGTTCGGGAAGTGTTTTTCTCAATCCCTTCAACACACTTTCAATTGAAACAATGGGGTGTAGCTTTAATAAACCTCCCAAAACAATCATGTTGAAAGCTTTGGTATTATTCATTTCCGCAGCGGCATCCATTGCGTCGATTCGATAGATGTTGATGTCTTTACGAGTTGGTGGTTCAATAATTCCATATCCATCATAAATAAGGGTTCCGCCCGGCTTTATTTTACTCTCAAACTTCTCCAATGACGGTTGATTTAAAATAATGGCTGTATCGTAGCGGCTGAGAATCGGTGAAGAAATACGTTCGTCACTAACAATAACCGTTACATTAGCCGTGCCACCTCGTTGTTCTGGGCCGTAAGCTGGCATCCACGTAACCTCTTTGTCTTCCATTAAGCCGGAGTAAGCAAGGATTTTACCCATTGACAACACTCCTTGTCCTCCGAATCCGGATATAATAATTTCTTCTTTCATAGCTTTACTCCTTATCTTTTAAATCTCCTAATGGATAATAGGGGAACATATTCTCTTCCATCCATTTGTTAGCTGCGGCCGGCGACATTTTCCAACCGGAGTTACAGGTAGAAACAATTTCTACCAAACTGGAGCCTTTACCATTCATTGAATTTTCGAAGGCCTTGCGTATAGCTTTCTTGGCTTTACGTATAGCAGCTACGGTATGGACTGTTTGGCGGGTTACATAGGCAGTACCTTCAAGTGTGGCTGCAATTTCAGTCATTTTCAAAGGATAGCCGTGCAATTCAACATCTCGTCCGTAAGGGCAAGTTGCTGTTTTCATGCCAACCAATGTAGTAGGAGCCATTTGGCCGCCTGTCATACCATAAATTGCATTATTAATAAAAATGATAGCAATATTTTCTCCACGATTCAGTGCATGGATAGTTTCGGCTGTTCCTATACAAGCCAAGTCTCCGTCACCTTGATAAGTAAATACCAAACGGTCGGGCCACAAACGTTTAATAGCAGAAGCTACGGCTGGCGCACGTCCGTGTGCAGCTTCTTCCCAATCGATATCCAGGTAATTGTACATAAATACAGCACATCCTACAGGTGAAATACCGATTGCTTTTTCTTCCATTCCCATCTCTTCAATCACTTCCGCTACCAACTTATGTACCACTCCGTGGCTACATCCCGGGCAGTAGTGCATCGGGTTGTCATTCAGTAACGTCGGTTTTTTATAAACCAGATTTTCAGGTTTTATTATATCTTCTTTAGTCATAAATCAAATGTTCTAGGTGTTAACTAACGCATAATTCGCAAAATAATCTCCATCATTTTTAAAAAGAGAGAAGCTGCGCAAACATAAAAGAAGGGATGTCTGTCTTCCAATGCAAAATAGAGGATGATAGAAATCAGCGCTCCAATCATGAATAGCGTATTTAGTACAGTTCTAAGTTTATCTCTGTCCATAAGCTTATTACATCAGTTTTTCTTTGATAGCGTCCACTACTTCATCCGGGTCGGGAACGATACCTCCCATGCGGCCGAAATGGGCTATTTTTACATTGCTTTGTACTGACAGGCGTACATCTTCAACCATTTGTCCGGCGTTTAATTCCAGCACAAGAATACCTTTCATGTGACGAGACAAACGCTCTATTTCATCGTATGGGAACGGCCAAAGAGTGATAGGACGTAACAGACCTACTTTAATACCCTGTTCACGAGCTATTTCTATCGCTTTCATACCGATACGGGCACACGAGCCGAAAGCAACAATCAAGTATTCGGCATCTTCGCATTGTATTTCCTCACAACGCACTTCATTCTTCTCTATTTCTTCGTATTTGGCTTGTAAATGGATATTGCGTTGTTCCATAATGACAGGGTCGAGCTCTAGAGAAGTAATAATATTGGGTTTGCGCCCTTTCTTTTTACCGGTAGCAGCCCAAGGACATTGAGCAATGATTTCTTCTTCCGTACGGCGGGGACGGAACGGGGGAAGTACCACTTTTTCCATCATTTGTCCGATTACTCCGTCTGCCAATATCATAGCCGGATTACGGTATTTAAAAGCTAAATCAAAAGCTAGGCCTACAAAATCGGCCATTTCTTGTACTGAGGATGGAGCCAGAACAATTAAACGATAGTCGCCGTGACCTCCCCCTTTTGTACTCTGGAAATAATCCGCTTGGCTCGGTTGAATGGTTCCCAAACCCGGGCCTCCACGCATTACGTTTACTATCAAACAGGGGAGTTCTGCTCCTGCGATGTATGATATACCTTCTTGTTTCAAACTAACGCCGGGACTTGAGGAGGAGGTGAAGACCTTTTTTCCTGTAGCCGCTGCGCCATATACCATATTAATGGCTGCAACTTCGCTTTCTGCCTGAAGTACTACCATACCCGTAGTTTCCCACGGTTTTTCTTCGGCTAGGGTTTCCAATACTTCTGATTGCGGAGTAATAGGGTAACCGAAATATCCGTCCGCACCACAACGGATGGCGGCATGGGCGATAGCTTCGTTTCCCTTCATTAAAACAACTTCTTCTGCCATATAATTAATAGTTAAAGTTTGGTTTTATAAACAGTGATGCATCCGTCAGGACATACAATTGCACAGGAAGAACATCCGTTGCACTTATCCTCTACTATTTGCGAGGCATAAGGATATCCTTTTTTATTTACTTCTTTTTTTGTTAGAGCCAAGATATTGAGTGGGCATGCTACGACACAGAGGTTACAGCCTTTGCATCGTTCCGTATCCACTACGATTGCGCCTTTAATTGTTGCCATAAATAAATTCGTTATTGGTTGAACATATCTTTATTATAGAAATTTAAAATATCCATCATCATATCTTTGGCTTGTAGTGCCGGACTGTCAGGATTGTGTTCGATGGCTTCGAGGTAGTTGTTAAGTGCCATTTGCCAGTTTCCTAATTTACGGTATGCGTTGCCGCGGAGATAATATAATTCGTCAGAGGGAGGGGGAGAATTTTCTATCAGAATATCAAGTTTACGAATAGCAACGGTAACGTTGCCTTCATTCAGTTCTTTTTTAATAGTTTCCAGATTCTCCATGTGTATACTTTGAAGTAATTTTTGATACGAAGATAGTTTTTAATTCATGAATCGTACTTTTCTACATAAAGAATAAAGGTTTTTTATACTAATTTAGAATAAAATTAAGGCTCTAAAATCATCCTATTTAATTGATGTTTAGAGCCTTATCTCTTATTTTACTGATAGTTTCATTTGAAACTATCTCTTGTCCTTTTGCTAGTTTATTTCATCCATACATTTACTATCTCTCCAATGTACATTTTGTGCATTGCTTTTCCTTCCCATTCCTGTTTTAATGCTTCTTCTTTCAGCGCTTCAGGATTAAGTGATTGGGCTACCATTTTTTTGCATTCTATAATTAGCCATGCTTCTTTGAATGCTTTGTTGCCGGAGGGAGTCGTCAATGGAGTCAAGCCGCTTGCTTTTACCTTATCTGTATTTTTGCCGGATTGGCTTCCGCATACTTTAAGTGCTTCACGACTGCTTTCGTTATAAAAAGTAAGTGTATAGGTGCCGTTCTTTTCCATAAGCTGATAGGTGTATCTGCTGGGATTAATGAAGCAGAAAGCAACCGGTTTCTGGTATAAATTGCCGAGTCCACCCCAGCTTGCAGTCATCATATTGAATTTTTCATCGTTACCGGCAGTAATGAGCATCCAGTCTTGTGAAAGCATTTTATATATATTGCCCGGAATGTTTTCCGGAGCTATTTTTTTATATCCTTCCATAGACGAGCCCTTTGTAGCAGATAGAGCTTGGCTACTTCCGGTAGAAGAAACAGTCACATCAGAGGCTTTTACCGTTATGGTAGGAACAGCTGCGACAGCAGCTACTGTTCCTCCTAAAGTTGCTGCAGCACTTACACTTTCTGTAGCTTTAGTGTTTTTAACAGGTTCGGAAACTTGGACTGCAGAGGTTGAATTCGGCAAATCAATAGTGATAACGGAAGGACTTGTTTTATCTTCTTCTTTTTTTGTCTCTTCTTTAGATACTGCTGCAGTGGCTGGTTTTTGCAACTGTTCGATGATGGAGTTAGCTACACTTTTAAATAAATTGTCTTTGTAGTCAATTGTCTTAGAACGGAATTTGCCAATTACACGGGCTAATTTGGTTTTGCTCTTGTTCAATCCGTTTTCATCTGTGATAATGTCTTCGGCATTATATCTTTCGCCCCCGTCACGGGATTCGTTGTACCAATAGCGAATTCTAGTCATAGTCAGGTTGCATTTTCCCGTTTCGCATTGAACCAAAAATTGATAATAAATGCGGGTACGGTCTAATGACAGAGCACTGGAGGTGAATACAATGTATTCTTCGCCAATGGCACCAATCTCACCATCTTGAGCATTTTCCGTAATGAGTTTGTTATTAGGGAAATCTTCAGTTGTTTCAAATTGTTCTTTTGCCCAATTGTTTACCATATTATATATGGCTTCTTTGGATGCTCCCGGAACATTTATAGTTTGAGTAAAAGTTACCTTTCCGTCAACAACAGGTACGGCACCAGCTAAATATTTAGAGGCTGTTTGTGCAAATCCCCAGACCGGAATCATTAATAGGAGTAAGAGTATTTTCTTCATAGCAATCATAATTTGTGAATAATTGCCACAAACTTACTGAAAAAAACTGTTATCCTGATAGTATGTAATAGAAAAATTAAGAATTAAAATGTATAGAATACACCAACACCTAGCTGATTGGTGGAGCATGCCGGTATAATTGCTAAGTTTGTGCTCTTATTTTTAATTCCTAAGGCTTTGTGCATGACGGGTAATAGCCGGTATCCCATTTCTGCGCTGAGTATACCCACACCTGCACCGGTCACGACGTCGCTAACCCAATGCTTTTTATTCAGTACACGTAAAGCTCCTGTTGCGGTAGCTACCCCATATCCGGCTATGCCAATCCAAGGTGATACATCCCGATATTCTTTGAATAGAATATGGGCTCCGGTGAAAGCCATGGCTGTGTGGCCGGATGGAAATGAATCGTTATTGCTTCCGTCAGGACGTGTTACGGAAAGAGTGCTTTTCATGGTATTGACAACAATTCCCATGATGGCGTATGAACTGGCTGTGATTAGAGCACGGTCTCTCAGGTTATGACGGGCTTTTACGCCGCATACGTCTAATGCAAAGACGGATACAAGCGGGGCATATTGGGAATAGTCGTCAATGGGGATTTTCACTTTTAAATGTTCGCCTACTTCAAATGCGGTACTTGTATCCAGATGATGTAAACTTCCATTGTTGCGGGAAAGTACTCCGTATGTAATCATAGCTACCGGTATGATGGTATTTATTGAGAGCCTTTTTAAGTTGAATGAAGTTTCTGAGAAAGAGAAGCTTTGGTGATAATCCGGAATTTTACTGTTTAGTTTGTATGCCTTTTTGTTGAGAGGTATAAATTTCTCATTTATGGGAGCTTGTGTTAGGGTGTCGAAGGAGTTCATCCATTGCTTATACTGAACTCGTGTACTATCTTCTTGTGCCATGCCCTGTAAACAACTTAAGGCAAAAAGTAACAGGAATAAAACTTTTCTCATATTTCTATAGGTTTAATTCATATTCGTGTATGACTTTCATATCAATATGACAAAAGTAGAACCTAATTTAGAAGAAACTTTGAAGAAAATAGGTCTATGATATCCGTTAACAGATATTATAGATTTCCCTGTTTAGATGTTATAAAATAGAGATGCGTTATTTTAGAATTGCGAGGGGACATTATGATGGAATACTCTTATTCATTTAGCCAACCTTTGCCTTGTCTTACTATTTCGTATTCTCCATCGATGCAGCTAACAATCGTACTTGGTTCTATGCCTCCAACGCCTCCATCAATAACCAAGTCTACTTCATTTCCGAATTTCTCTTCTATTAGTTCCGGAGTGGTGATGTATTCAATATCTTCTGTTTCGTTATGAGGAAGGGTTGTCGTTAAGATGGGGGCATCCAGCAACCGGCATATTTCACGTATTATCGGATTGTCGGGTATGCGGATACCCACTTCTTTCCGGTTCTTGAAAATTTTGGGCAACCGGCTTCCTGTAGGTACAATGAACGTAAAGGCTCCCGGCAAGTTGCGTTTCATTAGTTTGAAGGTGCTGTTATCAATCTTGGTATATTCACTGATATTGCTTAAATCATAGCAAATGATGGCCAAATTGTTTTTGCGCGGGTCGATATCCTTTATTTTACAGATACGTTCAATCGCTCTTTCTTTTAATGCATGGCAACCGATTGCATACATTGTATCTGTGGGATATATAATTAATCCACCTTCGTTGAGAATCCGAAGAACCTCATTGAGGTCCTTCGGATTATTATCTTTTGAATAAAGTTTCAATATCATTTTAGCTTTTTCTTTAAAAAGTCCAGTGCTTTTTCTGTGGCTTTCTCTTTTACCTTTTTGGTTAAGGAGTCCTTATTAGCTGTAGTTGCAGAATCTAAACCAAGCTTTTCTCCCACTTTATCCAAAGCCTTGTCTGCTACAGATTGTACAGCCTGATTTACCATACTCTTTGTATCGACCGAAATGTCAGGAGAGGTAAAGCTGCCTCCGATTTTTAAATCCAATGTAGTAAGTTGGGATATACCTGAAGAGGCCGGTAACTTTATTTTTCCGGTATAATCAATCGTTTGGTCTAATCCTGTACTACCGGATAAGTTCAATGTGGCGGTTCCTAATTTAATATCGAACGGATTAGTGCTGAGTCGTCCGTTTTCTATTTGGAAATCGATATCGATGTCTTTTACCGTTATGTTTTTTAAGTCGGGTTGACTTATGGCATCTGCAATTTTGTCGATAGCGTTTACACCGCTTAAACTTAAATCTTTAGTCTGAAGGCTACCGTTTCCTTGCAGCGAATTCAGAATTGGAGACATCGTGTTATCTAAGGAGGTTACAATCTTCATGTTGCCGGAGAAATTCCCTTTCAGTCCTTCAAAGATTGGGGCGAATTGCTGTATCATGTCCAATTCTTCAAATGTTTGTGCAAAAGATAATCCGGTCATGCTGAACGAAGCGTTTAAGTCCGGATTCTCGTTTTCTTTAGCTGTAGAGTATGCACCGTTCATGACTACTTTTCCGCCCATTGCATTCATCGATAGATTTTTCATATCTACCACACCGTCTTTTATGAGTAATTTACCGTTTAGATTATTCAAGGTCATTTTATCGAATAATACTTGTTTCATGTCGGCATTCATCGTGAAGTCTATATTTTTAGGGACACGGATAACACCGGTAGCCTCTGTGTTCTCGGATGTGGCAGTGCTATCGGCTGCAACCATTACACTGTCACCTTCGGCTGTCATGAAGTCGTTCAGGTTGAAATAGTTGGAATGTACATTTAGGCTTCCTTTAATGGTTTTTCCTTTTAAGGCGTAAGCCATATAGTTTTCCAGTTTGCAATCGGCTGTGATATCGTTTTTACCTATATTGACGGTCGTTTCGCTCAGATTAAGATACTGGGGTGCAAAACTGAAGGTGGATTGTTGGATGGTAATATCCGGCATGTCCTTTGTTTTTAGAGTCATGCTTTTTAGGTGAATGTTTCCTGATGCCGAAATCTTGTCGTAGATTTCTTTCTCTATATAAGAAAGCTTTCCGGCTACACTCATATCCGCATTGATGATACCGTTCAGTTCCATATCTTCCAACGGATAAACCTCTTTTATTTTGCCTAAGTTTAAAGTCCCTTTCGCTGCAAACTTAAAATCGGGGTCGCTGATAGGTGTTTGCACTTCGGCAGTCAGGCTAAACGGATTCCCTGCAAGAGAGAAGCTGAAGGGTTGTACCTTTATTTGTGTCAGGTCGGCATCGCCACCCGGGTTTGTTATTTCCATGTTGACTTGAATATTGTCTACACCAGCCGGGAGTGAGGGATAACGGAACATTCCGTCTTTAACATTTAGCTTTACACTTAATTGCGGCAGGTTGTTACCTTCCATTTTTCCTTTGGCAAAGGCTTCCATACTGACATTACCGCTTGTTTTCAATGTCTCGAAGTCTTTAGCATAGATAGCCGGAATGAGCGATAAAATTTCTTTGAACTGAATTGCCGAAGTATTCAGTTTCAAATCCATGTCGGTAGCTTGTTCCGAAAGCGTTACCCATCCGTCGAGATTGGCCTCAATGGCATTCAACCGGAATTTATTGTCCTTCAATATATATTTTTGGTTTTTCATGTCGGCGTCTACATCCATCTTGGCATAGATTTTCGCATTAGACAGGAATGGTATTCCATTCATTTTAAACAGGAGTTTCTCTATTTCCGTCTCTACTTTCAAAATAGTGTGTTCGGCACTCATATCGCCGGAACATACAAGATTTAAGTTTTGGAGTCCGGCATACATTTTTCCCTGCCGGTCATCATAGATGATATTGATTCCTTCTAAAGCAAGCTTCTTTAGTTTGATTCGGAAAGCAGATTCCTCTTCTGGATTTTCGGTTTCTTCTTCTGTACTATCACTTTTCATGATATCCCAATTGACCTGCCCGTTTTCCAATACAATGGCTTTTACATCCGTGTTTTTAACGATGATTTTAGAGATATCGTATCCTGAATCTCCGAAAAGGGAGAATAAGTTGACGGATACGCTTACTTTTTCTGCTCTAACTAAGGTGTCGTTCTGAAATTCACCGACTCCTTTTAGCCAGAAGTTTTCCAAAGAAACAGAGGCTTTTGGAAAGTCACGGAGTAAACTGATATCCAAATTGTCGAAATAGAACTCGGCGTTTAGCATCTTGTTGCCTTCGGCCAATACTATATCTTTGATTTTTCCTCTGAAGGCATAAGGCAAAACGATTAACAGCACTAAGATTGCTGCTATAACGATGCCTGTAATTTTTAGACTCTTCTTCATAATTGTATATTTTAGGATTCGTTTTTCTTATCGCGCAGCTCTTCTGCAATAGCCCATTGTAGGGCGGCTTCGTCTGTTTTTCCCAAACGGGAGAGTATATCCCCGTACAGTTCGTGAGCTTTGATATGGTCGGGCTTGATGCTTGTAGCCCGTCCAAAGTCGGATGCCGCACCTTCCAGATTATTCAATTCTATCCGGTTTTTCCCCCGGTTGTAGACACCTTTAAATAATATAGGGCTAAGTCTGACTGCTTCGTTGAAGCATTTCTCCGCTTCGTGGTAATCTTTCTCGGAATATAGCGTGACTCCCTTTCTTACCCATGCATCTACATATTTGGGTGCCAATTCGATAGCTTTGTTATAATTGGCTATGGCAGCCTTAGCATCGTGTGCCTGAGTAATACATTCGTTGCCCATCAGGTAGTATTCTTTAGCATACTTTTCAAGGTTCTTTTGCAGGTTTTGCATTTTCTCCTTCAAGGCTTTATTCTCTTCTTTCAGCACATTGATAATATGTAATTTTCTGCGTATAAACCGTTTGATAAGCGGACGCTCTATATCGTATCGGGCATGGATAGCACGGAAAAAGCTATTCAGGAAACTTTCAAAGTCTCCTTCCTTAAAATACTTTACCGATTCAACATATAGGACATCGGCTTGCGCTTGCTTCAGCGCTTTTTCAATCAGCTGCTCATTATTAAAACGTCCAGCGAATTGCACGATTTCAGGACGTACGAAAATGTCGGCTCTGGTAATTTGCTTCTTTAATTGAATACCTCTTAACGAAGTGCACCGGCTCAAAGCCACGTATGCTTGTCCACCGGCAAAAACACCTCCGGTGAAATCGATAATAACATGGCTGAATGTCAGGCCTTGGCTTTTATGGATAGTGATGGCCCATGCCAGACGAATTGGGTATTGAGTGAATACACCCAGTTCTTCTTCCTCTATCTTCTTTTCTTTTTCGTTATAAGTGTAGCGAATATTGTGCCAGGAGTCGCGTCGTACATCGCATTCCGTTCCGTCTTCGGTGATTACGTAAATGATGCCCTCTTCATCAATGCCGGAAACCGTTCCGATGGTACCGTTTACCCAACGGCGTTCCATATCATTTTTAATGAAAATAATCTGTGCGCCCGGTTTCAGTTCCAGTTCCATGGAGGTAGGCAAACTGCTTTCCGGAAATTCTCCGCTTATTTCTCCTGTAAAGGTGGTTGCTTCCCCCGGTAATTCGGCCAGTTTCTTCTCGTTGATATAGTCCACATTATCCCGGCGGGTAGCCAGAGTGATGTACATATCGTTTTCTTCTTCCTTTATGCGGGTATTGTATCGGGTGTTCAGTAATTGCAAATCAGCCGCTCCGGCGGTGTTGGTGCGGATGTGGTCGAGCACATTGATAAATACAGGGTCTGTTTGGCGGTATACCTTTTTAAGTTCGATGGAAACCAATTCCATTTCGTTGAATACCTTAGCCGAGAAGAAAAACGGAGTAGGGTAGAAACGGTTGAGTATCTCCCGTTCGTCCGACTTGATAACCGGTTCGAGTTGATATACATCTCCTACAAGCAGAATTTGTTTTCCTCCGAAAGGCTCGCGCAGGTTGCGCGAATAGATGCGTAATACTTTATCGATGAAATCAATGATATCTGCCCTTACCATCGAAATTTCATCAATGATGATAAGTTCTACTTCTTTGATTATTTTCCGGTGGGAAGAAGAATACTTCAGGAAATCTTTAATCTTGCGGATACTGAAATTCGGGTCGTCCGGCAACAAAGGATAAAAAGGTAATTTAAAGAAACTGTGTAGTGTGCTACCGCCTGCATTAATGGCTGCGATGCCTGTGGGTGCCAGTACGATATGTTTCTTTTTTGTGATGCCGCAAACGTATTTTAAAAACGTAGATTTTCCTGTACCTGCTTTGCCGGTAAGGAAAACGGACTGGCGGGTATATTGTATTAAGTTCAGTGCATTCTGAAACTCTTTATTATCTGTATCTACTTTTTGTGTGCTCATTTTGTAATTATCAACAAAGATAGCGCAATTTGCCTATTCGGGACTATGGGGAGTCCTTAAATTTTATACAAACTTCTTAATTTAATATCAAATATTGGCTATATTTGCAGCATAAGCCTATCTTGTGCTGAAAAATAAAGGTAAAATAGTTAATAAAAAGAATAGAAAGATGAATAGAAAGAAATGGATTTCTCTTGTAGTGGTTTGTTTTATGACAGTGTGCGCATCGGCACAAATGATGCGTGGGTTTGATGTGAAAGCTAATTTCCGTGGTGATTTCGGATTCGGAGTGGGACTGACCATGAATGTGGTGAATCAGTTGGATTTTGCTCCTTCTTATAACTATTATTTCAAAAGTGGTACGAATGCCTGGAACCTGGATGCCGATTTGCATTATAACATAAAACTGGACCCTTTGTGGAGCATCTATCCTTTGGCGGGTATTACCTATTACCGTTGTGAGAAGGGGCGTTTTGGAGCAAACCTAGGTGTAGGCTGTTCGTATGATTTTGATATGGAGTGGAGTGTAAAAGCCGAAATGAAGTATCAGGTGATAAAACAGTGGGATGATTTGTTTGTGAGTGTAGGCATTGCTTACAAGTTCTAAAGTGGAGAGATAGATTTACCTTAAATATAGATGGCTATGAAAAAATTAGGATTACTTACATTGGTTTGTTTCGTATCTGTAATGGCTACGGCACAAAGTTTGCGTGCTTTCGATGTGAAAGCATCTTATGGTTCTGAAACGGAGCGTTTTGGTATCGGTGCAGGTATGACATTGGGTGTGATTGGTGATTTGGAGTTATCTCCTTCATTTAATTACTATTTCGAGAAGGACCATACAACTCTGTTTGATGTAGACGCCGATTTTCACTATAACTTTCGAGTAGCTAAGAGTCTTATTCTGTATCCGTTAGTGGGTGCCACCTATTATAATCTCCGTTTTGAATATGATAAAATGAAAGAGATACAGGGTAAATTCGGTGCGAATGTAGGAGGTGGAATAGGGATTTATTTGATGAAAGAATTGCTTCTGAAAGCGGAAGTAAAATACCAGATTCTGGATAAACCGGACGAAGACGTGAATAAACTCCTGTTTGATTATAAGAATCAAGTGAAAGCAAGCGTAGGTCTGGCTTATGTATTCTAGGGAAAAAAGCTACCTGGAAGTTTATATAAAAACATTTTCTTAATAAATAGACGACGAGGAATGTGGGGATTTTACCCCGCATCCATTGTCTTTTCTTATGTTGGATGAGAGGGAGTTGAAGAGTTTGGGCGTTCGAATAAAGAATCGCGAGGTAGACGCTTATCACCTGCTTTATACAGAGTATTTTGCAGACTTGAGAGGGTATGCCCAAAGATTTGTTTATGATTATAATGAAGCGGAGGATATTGTGCAGGATGCCTATTTCTCATTATGGGAAAATATCCGTTTCTACCAACCGGAACAGAATGTACTGTATTATTTGCTGGCTATTGTCCGAAATCAATGTTACAATTACTTACGTAAACTTCGGATACAAGACGAACATCAAGATAAGTTGATTGAAGCTGTTATCTTTTCAGGAGTGGAAGACCCTGAAGTTGATGAAGACATGCGCAAACGTTTGTACGAAGTTTTAGCTAAACTTTCTCCAAAAGGGCGAACTATATTGTTGGAGCATGTATTGAAAAGGAAAAAGGTAAAAACAATTGCCTCCGAGATGGGGATTGCCGAATCTTCTGTAAAAACTCACCTAAAGCGTACCATGCGTATTTTACGTGATAACCTCTGTTTTATTCTTTTAGGCTGTTAGCTTCGTTCTTTATTGAAACCCTGTACTATTTGGAGGAGTGATTTGCTTCTATGCGTGTTGCTTGCTCTTTTTTGACTTTTTTTGCTCTCTGAAATACAAGTAGCAAAAACCATGCCATAGTACTAGTAAAAAAACAAACATTTAAATTCTTGTCGGAGAGTTGTTTTCTCATTTATTGAAGGAAAAAGATGCTCTGTAGTGCCTTATTTCTTGAATCGAAAAGAAAATAGAACCTAACTTTATATAGATAAGCTTCTTATAGCTATTTTTATAGTTATAGAAAAAGTGTTTCATAGTTAGAAACACTTTGTTTCATACTGAAAAACATTTTGTTTCATACTATTGAAACACTTTGTTTCTAACTATGAAACACTTTTTTTAATTGAAGAAAATAGTTTATAAAATACAGCATATATCAAGATGAAAAAGAGCTTTTCGGGAAACCTGCAGAAATGGCAGACGCCTGACATCTGTCACATCATGAGAAGAAAACGATGCAATGTAAAAGTTTGAGTACTAAATAAATAGTACACGCTGTGACGGTGTGACAGATGACAGTACCGTTTTTTTTGTTTTTTTGAAATGAATGGAATTCTGTCTGTATTCTCTTTCGATAACCCAAGGACTCTCCGATGCTTGGCAATTTGCTTCTCTGTATTAAATATTGTCTTTTCGTTTGCGTCATCCTAAGGTATCCTTTTCTACTTGCAACTTACTGATAATCAATAGAGGAAATATGCCTGCTCGAACTAAGTGATGAGGTTTGCAACAATCTTTTTAGAAAAAAACGTTTTCACTGTCCCCCATTTTGCAAGTTCGTGTGTATTTAAAGTAAGACACCAAACGAAAAAGCATGAAAAACACTGAAAGTATATCGTGGAGTCTTCTTTTAAAGAAGATAAAAGGAGAAAAACTTACCGAGGAAGAGGAAATAAACTTCAATAGATGGATTTCTGACCCTGCGTGCAAAGCCTATTTTGAGAGAGCTGTTCTTAACTGGCAGGATGAAACGGATGTTCCGCCGGTTGATTTACCAAAATTTATTCGGCAATTCGACCACTTTGTCGCATCTTCCGAAGTTAAGACTTCCCATCAGATGACGTACAGAGCAAAATTCCGCAGGTATGCCTCCTATGCCGCAGCCATTCTGATTCCATTGATAGTGTTTGGTGGTATTTACTACTATTATAATAAAGGTCAACACACGGTTGTTTCTTCCACTACCATCTCGCAGGTAATCTCTCCCGGAAAAAGTTCTGCCCGTATTATACTGGACAATGGAGAAGAACTGGTACTTGGCGGTGGAGCCGATTCTTTGTTGTGCAATGAGGAGGGGATACATATCCGGCAACAACAAGGCACAGTCTCCTACCTTGCTTTGAACCAATCGTCAACTGAAGAAAAAATAAACACAATCATTATTCCCCGTGGAGGAGAACACAAACTCATATTGAGCGACGGAACACAAGTTTGGATTAATTCGGCTTCATCGCTGAAGTATCCGGCCCTTTTTGTGAAGAATGAGCGTGTAGTGGAACTGGAAGGAGAAGCTTATTTTGAAGTGGCTAAAGACGCTTCGCATCCTTTTATTGTGAAGACAGCCGGGCGGCAAGTGAAAGTGTACGGAACAGCCTTCAACATTGAAGCTTACCCGACAGAACGAAAACAATATGTAACCTTGGCTGAGGGAAGTATCGGAGTCTTTATCGGAGAGAAGGAATGCCGCTTAGTACCCGGTCAGCAGGCACAGATCTCTACAGAAGATAATAAGATAGAAGTGGTAGAGGTGGATGCAAGTCGTTTTTGTAGCTGGCATACCGGACAACTCTCGCTGGAACACGAGCGGTTGGAGGATATTCTTGCGAAGCTTTCCCGCTGGTATGACGTAGATTTCTCCTATGCCGACAATTCTCTGAAGGAACTTCATTTCACCGGAGACTTGGAGAGGTATGCTGATTTTACCGATATGTTGGAACTGATAAAACTGACCACTCACGTTGATTTTATCATCGAAGGCCGGTGTGTAAAAGTGATTTCAAAAAAGCAATAGAAGCTAAGTGTAATTAAATAAATCGAGCAACATGGATAAAATGAAATGGGCATCGGCGGCTCAAAGAGTCGTGATGTTAGTGGTTGTGTTGTCTTTTTCGGCATGGGTGTGGGCGCAAGAGCGTAATGTAACCTTGCAGATAAAAGACATGAGAGTAGAACAAGCTCTTATGGAGCTGCGTAAAACAAGTGGTTACAAATTTCTCTTTAATCATGAAGAAGTGGCAGATGCCGGCCGGAAGACACTGGATTTGAAGAAGCGTCCGATGTCCGAAGTGCTGAATGCTTTGTTGGAGAATACCGGACTGACGTATCGAATAGAGAAGAATGTGGTGGTTATTATTCCGGTAAAGAAAGCTCAGGTAAAGCAGGAGAAGAGGAAAGTAACCGGAACCGTGACGGACAGAGACGGAAGTCCGCTTCCCGGAGTGGCTGTGATGCATTTGGCAACACGGACCGGAACAACGACGGATATCGACGGGCACTTCGCTTTAGAGGTGCCGGACGATACACGGGCTATTCTCCAGGTTTCTATGTTGGGAATGAAATCGCAGGAGGTCATGTTGGGGAAGCGTAAAGAGGTGAATGTAGTGATGGAAGAAGACTCCAAACTGCTGAACGATGTGGTGGTTACCGGTTACCAGACTATTTCGAAGGAGCGTAGTGCGGGTGCTTTCAGTGTTATCTCCGGTAATGAGGTGAGTGATAAGGCTAATCTCCGAGGTAACATTATGGAGAGCCTGGAGGGTATGACTACCGGATTGAGCGTGAATTATGGGGAAGGACAGGAAAAGTTCCTGATACGTGGTGTAACCTCCATTAATTCTACCCGAAGCCCGCTTTATGTGGTAGACGGTATTCCCATGTCGTCCGATTCGTTCGAGAAGATGATTAATAGCAACGATATTGATAAAGTCACCTTTCTGAAGGATGCAACGGCAGCTTCTATTTGGGGTGCGCAAGCTGCTAATGGGGTAGTGGTGGTGACAACTAAGGAGGGTAGTGATACCGACCGGAAAGTGAAGTTTAGTTACAACGGCTCCTATACTTACAAGGGAAAACCTCGCTACAGCTACATGGATTATATGTCGTCCGAAATGTTCATGAAGACAGCCGAGGAGATTTTCGACCCTGAGTATTACACTTGGAGCTCTGTGACTTCCACTTCTAATGGTACTTCGGGCACTTTGCCGGTGGTATATCCGCACGAGCAGGTAATGTACGACCGGTTGAACAATGTTCTTTCCGCAAGTGAGGCCGATAAAGCGTTGCAACAACTGGCAGCCCTCAATAATCAAAAACAGATAGAGGACAATTTCTATACGCCTGCTTATTTTACCAAGCATAGTCTCTCTTTCAGAGGAGGAAAGGAAAAGTATAAATTTTATGGTTCCTTTGGTTATGAACATGATACTTCATATAGTCGGGACAAATCGAACGAATATCAGTTAAACCTGAAACAGAATTTTGAACTAACCAAATGGTTGCATGCGGATTTGGGTGTCAACTTGGCGTTGAATGATGATAAAGAGGCTATGTTGCCGTATAAAACGAATCTCAATTCGGTACTTCCTTATATGATGTTTACCGATGGTACCGGCAATCCGCTTTCGCACGCCTCGTTACTCTATTACGAGCCGAATAGGTTGGATTATGAGCAAAAGAGCGGGAAGAGTTTGGACTATGTCCCTTTGACGGATGGCAAAGACGGATTCAATAAAACTTCCGGATATGACGCCCGGGTGAATTTAGGTATTCGGGCAGACTTGTTGAAAGGGCTTTCTTACGATGGTCGTTTTCATTACCAGCGCGGTAATATGAAGAACGAACTGTTTTACGGACAAAATTCCTATCGGGTAAGAGAGGAACTGGTCAGCCTTGCCACCATTGACAGCAAAACGGGTGCTCCGGTATTCGCTTTGCCGACAACCGGCGGATATTACCAGACTAGTAATACCAATACTACAGACTGGACGGTGCGTAATCAGCTGACTTTCGACCGTATGTTTGAAAAGCTGGAGTCGCAAATTACTGTATTGGTAGGAATGGAAGTACGCAGTGATAAGGTGAATAATCAAATAACTACCTTGCGCGGATACAATCCGCAAACCATGACTTATTCCAGTTACGACGAGAAAACATTGGCGAGCGTAGGCGTGAAGAATCCCATTATTCCGACCACTTCCGGTACGGCATATCTTTCGGGAAAAGGCAATAGCTTCTCGGAAACAGAAAAGCGCTATGTGTCTATGTATGCCAATGGAGCCTATACTTACCAGAGCCGGTATTCGTTGAATGCGAGTGTACGTGTCGACCGTTCCAACCTGTTTGGCAGTGACCATAATGTACAGTTCAAACCTATCTGGTCGGTTGGAGCCGCCTGGTCGCTGGGGCAAGAGGCCTTTATGAAACAATGCGATTTCTTAAACAGGTTGAACCTTCGTGTAAGCTACGGATTGGGAGGTAACTCTCCTGACCCCGGTTTGGGTGGTCCCTATGACATTCTGAATCCGGTAAACAGTAGTGTCTTTTCTTCATTGGGACAAGGATACGTGGTGGTGACTCCGGCCAACGATAAACTGGTTTGGGAGAAAACACGCATCTTTAATTTCGGAGTAGACTTTGCTGTATTGAATCACCGCCTGTCCGGTAGCTTGGATGTCTATTTCAAGAATACGACCGATTTGCTGGGTGATGTTGCTTTACATCCTTCTACAGGATGGGTTACAGCGCTTTCCAATTTCGGCTCGATGCGCAATAACGGTTTTGAGTTGTCGCTGAACAGTCAGAACATACGGGGACGCGACTTTAATTGGTATACCGATTTCACGTTGACCTATAATAAGAATAAGGTGACGGAGCTTTATGTGGAAGATGGCAATGCACCGTCGTCATTGATATATAAGAATTTTGTGGCCGGATATGCCGCACAAAGTCTTTTTGCTTATCGCTGGGCCGGACTGGATGGAATGGGCGACCCGCAAGTGTTCGATGAAAATGGAAATAAAGTAAAGCTGTCTAAAGACCTTACCGATGTGAATGCATTGCGTTGCATGGGAAGCATGCAGCCGCTTTGGTATGGAGGTTTAACCAATACCTTCACTTATAAGGATTTCGGTTTGTCGTTCATGTTTGTCTATAATTTAGGGCATAAGATGCGCAACGATGTAAATAGTTTCTGGAACGGACGCTTGGGTAGCAACATCCATAAAGACTTTGATAAACGTTGGCGGAACGAAGGAGATGAGCACATCACCGATATTCCTTCTTATGTTTCCAATACCAAAGAGTCGGTTACAAGGCGAGAGGTCGATTTTTATAGATATGCCGATATCAATGTGTTGGATGCTTCGTACATCAAGTTGCGGGATTTGTCGCTTAGCTATTCGTTACCCAAATCTGTATGCGACAAATTCGCGAGCGACCATGTAAAGCTGCGTTTGCAGGTGTCTAATCTTTTCTACTGGGTGGCCAACGGTGAAGGCATCGACCCGGAATCTCAGAACTTTAGATATGGTAGACGAATTACCCAGTTCGGTCCGTCGTATTCTATTGGCTTGACTATCGATTTAAAATAAAATGACTGTAATAAGAGATATTCGTATGAAAAAAAGAATGATTACTACCTATTCCTTGATTACCCTGGTTATAGGTTCGCTTTTATCGGGATGTTCTGATTTTCTGGATTTAAAGCCGAAGGGAAAAGAGATACCCACCAAGTTTGAGCATTATTCGGGTTTATTGAACAACACGATGTTTTCGAACCTGACTGTTAGCTCAGAACCCTTGTATATGGTTTATATGGGAGATGAACTGATTGCCGATGCTTCGTCTTTTGCTTCGTTGGACAGAGTGGCTTTGGGCGCTTTCAAATACGAAGCGGATATATTTAATATCGAAGACCATGCGGCGGAATGGAACGCCGCTTACCAGCAGATATATAGCTACAATGTGATAGCCAATGGAGTGATGGATGCCGAAGACGGTACGTATGAAGAGAAACTGAAAATCCAGGCAGAGGCCCGTGTAGGAAGAGCGTATATGCATTTCCTGCTGGCGCAATACTTCTCGAAGCCCTATAATGAAGCAACAGCTTCCAGCGATTTGTGCGTGCCTATTGTGACGAAAGCTACTTCGGCCGAGCGGAATTTTACCCGTGCTACGGTGAAGGAAGTTTATGATTTTGTGCTGGGTGAATTGGAAGAAGCTTGTCCGCAACTGGAGGCAAAAACGCAACACCGGCAACGTATCTACCGGGCCGGAGGATACTATATGTTGGGAAGGGTCTATTGGATGATGGGAAAATACGATAAGGCGTTGATTGCTTTGAACAAAGCGGAAGAGGCCATCCACAATTCTACGGTAGTGATGGAACTGTTCGATTACAATACGAAACTTTCGGATTGGGGATACAACCCATTGCTGGCGCATCTATGGGGATTGACGGGTGGTTATCCTACGAACCTGGATGAGTCTAATACCGAAGTTATTTGCAATAAGCAATACAATATCCTGATGCTGACATTTGCCTTTTATCCTCCTATGGTATACGTGAAGCCTGAGTTTATGGATTTGTACCAGCCATCGGACTTGCGTTTGGCTTTCTTGTGCAACAAAGATTATACAGGAACTAATTATCCCTATTACAAGCGCATCCAGCGTATGGCTTATACCTTGGCGGGGGATATGCCCGACCTTTATTTGATGCTGGCGGAATGTAAGGCGCGTACGGACGATTTGGACGGGGCGAAAGCCGATTTGTTTACGTTGCGTAAGAACAGGATGCCGGAAGCGGATGCTCCGGTTCCCGCTGAGATAGACAGCCGTGATAAGTTAATACGTTTTGTAGTAGATGAACGTAAGCGTGAATACATGATGAGCGGTATGCGTTGGTTTGATATGCACCGTCTGTGGAGCGACCCGTTGTTCCAGGAAGACAAGGCTGGCTATACGCATACCAACGGAACGGAAACATTTACTTTAACAGAGAAACGCCTGGTATTCCGTATACCTCCGCAAGTGCTGAGCTTCAGTCCCGAATGGCAAGATAACGAATAATGAATAACAAAAAACATAAGTTATGAAAAGAGTGATAGGTTTATTTTCTTTGTATATGTGTGCGGTGATGATGTTATCTGCACAGACGGGTTCTTTTACAATCCATGGAAATTTGGAAGGCATGACGAACCGCCATCAGTTATTTCTATTTAATATGGAGAATGGAGTATCCCATATTGATACGTTAAGTGTGGGGCAGGGAACGTTTACTTATAAGGGTTCGTGCAACGGGCGTGAACAACGTTTGCTGATTCTTTCCGATACGCTGACAATGAATGAGTTTCGTAGAAAGAGCAAAGGGAAGAGAGTGGCTATGTATGGCGATTTCAATCTTTCCATATTCGTACATCCACAGGCCGATATAGAATTGTCGGGGAATGCTTCTGATTTTCCGTTCATACGGTTGAAGGATGCAAGAAATCCTATTAATGAGGATTATATGGAGGTGAAACTATTGGGAGAGAAAGAGCAGAAAGAGATTAATCGTCTGCACTATGTGGCCAATGAAGCCTTTTGGAACGGAGGAAAGGAAGCAGCCAAGGTATACGAAAATCAGATGGAGGAATTAAGGGAATCCATTGCCCGGAAACAGAAAGCATGGATTGCTTCTCATCCGGACAAAGAGTATGCAGCTTGCTTATATACCGCTACAGGTATGTACGAAGATTCGGCAGAGGCATTGAAAGCACAGTATGAGAAATTCGCTCTCCCCGTGCGTCAGTCGGTATACGGACAAGCTCTGGCTGAGAAGATTAGGGGTATGGAGGCTATTGTGCCGGGTGCGGAAGCTCCTGCGTTTACCATGCGCGATGTCATTTCAGGAAAAGACCTCTCTTTGTCACACTATAAAGGGAAATATGTAATCATCGACTTCTGGGGTTCATGGTGTGGACCTTGCCGGAAGAGTCATCCTCATTTGTTGCAGCTATATAGTCGTTATAAAGAGAAGGGATTGTCGATAGTGGGCATTGCGGCCGACCACAAGGATGAAGTCATACGGAAAGCAGCTTCTGAAGACGGGTTGCTGTGGCCTCAGTTAAATATGTACGAGAAACGTGCAGGGCAGCCGGAAATTAATAAGGCATATAACGTGTCGGCTTTTCCCAGTAAGTTCCTGATAAACCCCGACGGGAAGATTGAAGCCATTTTTGTCGGAGATACGAAGGAGATAGATTCGTTGTTAGAGAAATTGCTGGGCGATTAACAAGGTATAGGCTATTCTGTGGTAGGGATTTGCTATCTACGATTCCAGACCGGGTTATAGACTACCTTGTGGCAGATTTGTAAAGAAACAGTGTTTGTTTTTCATGAGCTTTCCTTGTTAGGAGAAAGCTGGAATAGAACGCAGGTTGATGAATTTAAAGTATATAGTAGCAATACTATGACGTTAGAAACATCAACCTGCTTTATTTGTTCTTTCAGCCCATTTCCGGATGAATAGTTTTTCGTATGGAAAAGAATTCGTACTTTTGCTTTCATAATAACCGGAATATATCAATTAGACCTATTCAAATACAATGAAAAACAAATTAGCTTTACTCTTATTGGCAGGCGCCATGGCTGCTTGCAACGGACAACACCCGCTTACATCTACCGGCGCGGAAACAGATGCTGCCGCACTGATTGTGCAGAATATTGCACTTACTTCTTTCCCCGACCGGGAAATTAAAGTAGCTCCTTTGGGAGACAGTTTATTGTGTGCCAAGCAACTCCTGCAACAGGCTATTGATTCCTGCTCCTTGTTGGGAGGTGGAAAAGTGCTGGTGGAAAGCGGTTACTATCGTCTTAACGGTCCGCTCCATTTGAAAAGTGATGTAAACTTGTGCCTGCAAGAAAATGCTTACCTGCAGTTTAGCGGGAATCCGGCCGATTTCCTTCCGGTAGTGTTAACGCGTTGGGAAGGAACGGAACTTTACGGACATTCTCCCATGATATATGCCTACCATGCCAACAATATAGCCATCACCGGTAAAGGAACCATCGATGCACAGGGCGGACTGGTCTTTGCCGGATGGAGTCAGCGGGAAGCGCCCGACCGCGACCGTTTGCGCGAGATGGGAGATAAGCTGGTGCCTGTGCAGGAACGGATATTTGGGGAAGGAACCATTTTGCGTCCGTCATGCATTCAGCCTTACGGTTGTTCGCGCATCTTAATAGAAGGCATTACGGTAAAAGATTCTCCTTTCTGGACCATTCACCCTCTCTATTGCGATAATGTAATCGTCAGAGGAGTAACTATAAACAGTCATTTCCCCAATAACGACGGATGCGACCCGGAATCTACCACCAATGTACTAATTGAGAATTGTACCTTTGAAACGGGGGACGATGCGGTGGCCATTAAAGCCGGAAGAGATACGGACGGCCGTTCCATCGGCAGGGCTTCCAAGAACATTGTTATCCGGAACTGCGTGTTCCATTCGGAGTGCAACGGATTGTGCATCGGCAGTGAGATGTCCGGCGGCGTGGAGAACGTGTATATGAGTAATATTACCATCGGCACCGTGAAAAACGCGCTGTACTTTAAATCGAACAAAGACCGCGGTGGATATATCCGTAATGTGGTGGTGGATAGCATACAGATAGAACGGGCCAAAGGAGCGATACTCCGTTTCGAAACAAACTATTTCGGTTTCAGAGGGGGCAACTATCAGGCCAAATACGAACATTTCCGCATCAGCAATGTAGATGCCGGTAAAGCTGACCATTACGCTATCTTTATGGATGGCAACGAAGAGAAAAAGATTGATGATATCCTGATTAAGAACTTTACGGTGCAGCATGCGGAGCATCCTTACTATTTAATGAATACGGACAAAGTAATCTTTGAGAACTCGTCGGTTAACGGAGAGGCTGTTCCTCAAACTCCCGAGCAGAGTACGGAGAAGGTAACGCTTGACGTTTATTGAATTGATGCCACGCTGTTGGCACACCTGTGACAGCTACGTATGTCACACTCATGCCAACAGCTTGGCACACTTGTGACACACGTAGCTGTCACAACCATGCCGCAAGCGTGGCATTACCTCTTGGCTGTACGAACCTGAATTTAGTTGATATACATACCGGGTGGCAGATAATAAGAATGCGGCTCGTCGCTTTGAGCGATTGAGCCGCATTCTCATTATCCGCTTTGGGTGTGGATTAACGCCTGGTGTTGCTATCGCCTACCAGTCGAATTCATCCTGATACGCATCGAATTGAATCTCTGTTTCCCCTCCATATTTCCTGAAAACGCTTTGAATATAGTCCTGTTCGTAGGGGGACAGCATACGTTCTCCCTTTCGTATGCGATAGTAAGTCCGTGTGCCGAAATGTGACTTCAACTCGTATATGATTGCTCCCGTAGCTCTATACGGTTGTCTGTTCAGTGCGTTCATAAATCCTTTGGCGTAGCGCACTTTGCTGTATGGACGATAATAGGGACATTCTCCTGTTATATTCGCCTGATATTTAGGACTGATAACTTTCCAATATTCTATATCGGCAGGTACAATGTTCTCCAACCGTTGTCGGAAGCAATTGCTGGCTTTGGGGCATTCCCGGTTGAGGCATAAGGCATATTCGTAGGGTGCTTGTGCAAAATCTAATTCTTCTTTCATCATATATCTTTTTTGTTTGCGTCTGTAAAGGTAATACTTTATTTTGGGAAATGATGTAACCGTAAATATTTTAGATTTGCATTTGTTGTTTGAGCCTATACTTATTATTGTCATAACTTGATTCGTCTACATTGGTTATAGTTATAACTCTTTGTTTTTTGCTTTATGAGTGTAGTATAGGATATACTATAAAATAGGATGCTGTACCTATGCGCTATAATAATGATTTGTTTTTCTTCTTTTATTCCGGCATCATTTAGACTAAAATCAAATAGTCTGACAGCAAAGAGGATGATAATTAAAGGAATGTGAAAAAAAATCTAGTATAGCACCACCTTATTTCTTGTTCCAAGTGTCTACTATATTGTATGAACGTCCACAGACTTACAATCGAAATATTCTAAAGAAGATAAAATATTACCGGAAATCTTTACTGAAGTTTCTCCTCGATGAAAGCCTCTATCTCTTTCTGCTGTTCCGGATGGAACCAGGTAATTTCCGTATCCCGTTTAAACCAAGTCATTTGTTTACGTGAATAGATACGGGAATTCTGTTTTATCTTTTCAATGGCAAACGGTAGTGTCCATTCTCCATCGAAATAGTTGAATAATTCTTTGTAGCCTACCGTATTCAACGAGTTCAGGTGGCGGAGAGGATATACCCGTCGCGCCTCTTCTTCCAATCCTTCTTCTATCATCATATCTACCCGCCGGTTGATGCGGTCGTACAATTCTTCCCGGTCGCGGGTTAATCCAACTTTTATGATGCGGAAAGGCCGTTGCTTGGACGATTGTGTGCGGAATGAAGTGTAAGTCTTTCCCGTCATATAGCAAATTTCCAAAGCATGAATCACCCGCTTTGGGTTTTTTAAATCTACAATGTTATAGTATTCGGGGTCTAAAAGTTTCAGCTCCTTGCACAAAGCCTCCAATCCTGCTTCTTGGTAGTGCTGCATCATGTGTTCCCGGGTTTCAGCATCTACGGTCGGAATATCATCGATGCCTTTGCAGATGGCATCTATGTACATCATGGAACCACCGGTCATGATAAGTGTGTCGTGCGATACGAATAACTCTTCGAGCAGTTTCATGGCATCCGTTTCATATTGGGCTGCGCTGTAGTAATCGGTTGGCTGCAGTGTGCCAATGAAATAGTGTTTTACTTGTTGCAACTGTTCCGGTGTGGGTGCAGCCGTTCCAATGCTCAAGGTTGCGTAGATTTGTCTGGAATCGCAGGAAATAATAGGAGACTGATATCGTTTGGCCAACGTCAGGCTTAAATCTGTTTTTCCTACACCGGTAGGGCCGAGCAGAACAATGAGACTTTTCATATAAAGAGTTTTCCCGTATAAAAGATTAGAGATGAAAAAAACGGAATAAAAGGATACGATTCTATCTGTTTCGCTAACCCTTTATTCCGTATACTTTATGCGTGCAACGTGACACTACTTTAATATTTATCAGGGTCCAGAGACTCTGTACTGCTATCTCCCATATCAAATCCTTCAGGGTCGAATTCTTCCATATCAAAATCCTGGTCCCCGTAAAAGTTTTCGTCAAGGTCGAGTGAACCGCTTGCATTCATTACTTCATCGAAATCAACCGTTTGTTTGGGAGCTTCGCCCTGTTTGCGAGAACAAACAGCGCTCTTTATGTCCTGACCGGTAATAATTTCGGTTAATTCAATAAAGAATACACGGTCGGCTAACGGGTCGAATACGTAAAGCAGACGTTGTTTTTCGTCTTCGATAAGTTCGTTTAAAGGTGTCTCTTTCATTAGCCAGCTGTCTTCCTCGGAGCTGCTTCCCATGTCTTCTAACGTTACCTCTTTTTCTTTTTCCCAATCCTCGTCGCATAGAAAAAAGGAGGTCATTTGGTCATCTTTATAACCAACAGACTTTAGAATTGCTGCATGGAGGTCGAAGAACGTAGCTTCCGAATCAATCTTAATTTCCCGGATAAAGTTCTCTACCTCGTCCGAGATAATTGTAAATCTGTATACCATATACTTATTCTTTTAACGAATAATACCTCTTTCAGAGCTCTGGATAAAGGAGATAATGTATTCTATTTCCTTGCTCATCGGAATTTCTTTTTTTATTTCTTCTAACGCATCGCTTACGTTCAATCCTTTCTGATAAATAATCCGGTAAGCGTTGTGTATGTTCTCAATAAGTTCGTTGGAGAATCCCCTGCGACGCAATCCTACAATGTTGATTCCTGCATAGGTTATCGGTTCGCGTCCGGCTATGATAAAGGGCGGAATGTCTTTACTAAAACGTGACCCACCTTGAATCATTGTATATCCTCCTACCCGGCAGAATTGGTGCATCAAGACGGACGCGCTGATAATGGCGTTGTCATCAATCACAATTTCGCCTGCCATCTTTGTGGAGTTACCGATAATACATCCGCTTCCTACCCGTGCGTCATGTGCTACGTGCACACTTTCCATTAACAGGTTGTTGCTTCCGACAATCGTTTTACCTTTGGATGCTGTACCGCGATTAATCGTCACATTTTCCCGGATAGTGTTGTTATCTCCAATTTCAGCAGTAGTATCTTCTCCCCGGAATTTTAAGTCTTGCGGAATGGCGCCGATTACTGCACCTGGAAAAATTCTGTTTCCGTTTCCTATACGGGCTCCGTAGAGAATGTTTGCATTGGCCATAATGGTATTGTTGTCACCAATGACTACATTCTTATCAATGAATACAAACGGACCTATCTCTACATTGTTACCTATTTTTGCTTCCGGGTCGATATATGCTAAAGGACTGATCATGTTTTATTTCTTTAAGTTATTTGTTTTTTACTATTTGTGCCATAAATTCAGCTTCGCAAACTACTTTCTCTCCCACAAAGACATATCCTTTCATCGTGGAAATGCCTCGGCGGATAGGAGCTAATAGTTCAACACGGAAAACCAACGTGTCGCCGGGAACTACCTTCTGACGGAATTTTACACCATCGATTTTCATAAAGTAAGTCGAATATCTTTCCGGCTCATCTACTGAATTCAGTACCAATAATCCTCCTACCTGAGCCATGGCCTCTACCTGTAAAACTCCGGGCATTACCGGCTCTTGAGGGAAGTGTCCTTGGAAGAAAGGTTCGTTGACTGTTACGTTTTTGATACCCACAATATAATTCGCACCGATAGCCGTTACTTTGTCTACTAACTGGAACGGATAGCGGTGGGGTAATAATTCCCGGATACGATTGACATCCATTACCGGAGCCTCGCTGCAGTTGTAAACCGGAGCCTGTATTTCGTGAAGCTTTATTTCTTTACGCAATAAACGGGCAAACTTATTGTTTACCGTGTGCCCCGGGCGGGTAGCAATAATTCTACCTTTAATAGGTTTGCCGATAAGGGCTAAATCGCCGATGATATCGAGCAACTTGTGTCGTGCCGGTTCATTGGGCCATACTAAAGGTTTATTGTTCAAATAGCCTAGTTTGGTGGCATCTCTGTGCTCCACTTTCATTACGTCGGCCAGTTTATCCAGATTCTCTTGAGTCATTTGGCGTTCGTAGATGACTACGGCATTATCCAAATCTCCTCCTTTAATGAGTCCGGCTCCCAACAATGGTTCTATTTCGCGAACAAAGACGAATGTACGACTGGATGCGATTTCTTTTGGGAAATCGGACATATTGTCTAACGTTGCAAATTGGTTGGAAAGAACCGATGAATCGTAAGATATCAGCACATTAACACTGAAATCCTCATCAGGAAGCACCATAATGGACGAACCGGTTGCTTCGTCTTTATATTCTATTTTAGACTTGATGATGTAGTAGTCTTTCACTGCGTTTTGTTCTTCAACACCCACCCGTTCAATGTTCTCTACATAGAATTTGGCACTACCGTCGAGAATGGGGAATTCCGGTCCGTTTACTTGTATCAGACAGTTATCTATTCCTGCAGCGTACAAAGCGGCTAACGCATGTTCTACAGTACTTACTTTTACATTGTTTTTAGAGAGTACGGTTCCACGCGTTGTTTCGGTCACATTTTCAGCGACAGCGTCGATAATGGGTTGTCCTTCCACATCGATACGTTGGATTTTGTATCCATGATTATCCGGTGCAGGATTAAAGGTTACCGTCAGGTTCAGACCTGTATGTAGCCCTTTGCCGCAGAGTGAAAAACTGCCTTTAAGCGTCTTCTGTTTCAACATGGTTTTATTCTTTATTTAATTGTTTCTTTAATTCTTCTATTTCTTTTTGTAGTTGGTTTACGGTAGAGAACATCTCCGGTAAGTTTTTGAAAACTGCAGAACATTTAAAAAACTGTTTAGCATCAATAGCCGGAGAACCCATAATGGCCTGGTTCTCTTTAGTCGCTTTGGCTATGCCCGACTGGGCTGCTACGCTAACGCGGTTGCTTACTTTGATATGTCCTGCAACACCAACCTGTCCGCCGAACATACACCATTCGCCTATTTTGGTAGAACCGGCTATGCCTACTTGCGATGACATCACTGTATGGCTGCCTACTTCCACATTGTGTGCTATCTGGATAAGATTATCCAGTTTCACTCCTTTATGTACAATGGTTGCTCCCATTGTGGAACGGTCGATACAGGTGTTGGCTCCAACTTCTACATTATCTTCAATGATTACGATACCGATTTGAGGGATTTTCTCATATCCTTCAGGTGAAGGAGCAAAGCCAAATCCGTCTGCTCCAATCACGCTCCCTGCATGCAGGATACACTGATTGCCTATCCGGCAGTCGTGATATACCGTTACATTCGGATAAAGAATACAGTTGTTCCCGATTTGAGCATTTTCACCGATGGTTGCATGAGGATAGATGGCTGTATTGTCTCCGATAACAGCCCCTTCTCCGATGTAAGCGAACGGAGCGATATATACCTCTTTACCTATTTTGGCGGTAGGAGCGATATAAGCTAACGAATCAATGCCTGTTTTTTTAGGCTTGCTCATTTCGTATAAAGTCAACAGTTTAGCCAGACTTTCGTAGGCATTATCTACTTTGATAAGCGTGGTTTTGACTTCTTGCTCGGGAGTAAAATCCTTATTGACTAAAACGATACTTGCTTTGGTATCATAAATATAATGTAAGTACTTGGGATTTGATAAAAATGAAATAGAGCCGGGGATTCCTTCTTCTATTTTAGCGAAAGTATGTACTGTCGCATTCTCGTCTCCGACAACTGTTCCTTGAATAAATTCTGCAATTTGCTTTGCTGAAAATTCCATAATTGTGCGTTGTTCTAATATTTCTTATAAGTTTTGAAGGGAACAGAATCGCGCAATTGCATAATATTCCCATTATTGTGCAAATTACGTAAAATTATTTTAGATATCCGTGAAGTTTGACAATTATTTCTGTTCTATTTTCAAATACGGAGGAAACAAGCATAGTATTTTTTCACTTTTTTCGATAGGACAGAGAGGTTTAGCATATCCGAAGCTTCGGCTATATCTTTGGTCGTTCCATCGTTGTATAATATCTCTATACTATCGTCTTCTTTGCTATACATGTCTTTTTCTATGCTCGATGTAGAGAGGAAATATCGGGCATCTTTCAAACTGATATGCAGGTGTTCGCTGATGCAATGAAGTATCTCGTCCTTGCGTTCTTTATGGATAGGGGAGTCGGTTACCTCAACTTTAAACAGCTTGCGGTTAATCATCCCCAGGCTAAGGGTGGAAAGTACCGGGTCGGGATGTTGGCTCCATACTTTCAATGCTGTCCAAATATCATTGTCGTCTAATTGCGCATAGTATTCCAAACATTGGGGGTTACTGTAGAACTCTTTTTCGTCGATATGGTGATAGAGGAAGAAATGCAAAGCCGGAGAGGAGAAAAGTTCTATGCCTTTGCTTGCCAGTTCTTTGGCTCGCAGCAGGGCGCTGATTAACATTTTCTCAGATGCAACGGCTGTTTTATGCAGATAGACCTGCCAATACATCAAACGGCGGTTCATCAGGAAGTTCTCTATCGAATAAATGCCTTTCGATTCAATCACTAAATGGTCGTCTTTTACGTTCAGCATTTTGATGATGCGTGCCGAACCGATATTTCCTTCCGTTACTCCGGTATAAAAACTGTCTCTTCTCAGGTAATCCATTCGGTCCATGTCCAGCTGGCTACTGATAAGTTGATGCAGGAACTTTTTAGGGTATTGGTCCTTGAAGATTTGAATGGCCAGATTGAGTTGGCCTTTCAGGTCTTTGTTGATTTCTTCCATTAGTAAAAGGGAGATGTCTTCGTGGGAAACTCCGTTGACTAATGTGTTTTCGAGAACATGTGAAAACGGACCGTGACCGATGTCATGCATTAAAATGGCTGCTTGTACGGCTTCCGCTTCGCTGTCGAATATAAAGTTGCCTTTGGCTGCCAGTTGAGTAATGGCTTCGCTGGTTAGATAGAAAGCTCCCAGCGAATGCTGGAAACGCGTATGCTGTGCTCCGGGATACACGACAGAAGAAAGCCCTAGTTGCTTGATTCGGCTCAGGCGTTGTAAAAGAGGATGTTGTACAATGTCGTACAACAATCCCTTTGGTATATTGATGAATCCGAATACGGAGTCGTTTATAATCTTTCTGTCGCCCATCATAGCTTGTTGTTTATAATATCGCTTTAAGTTGCTCGGCCATTTGTTTTTGAACCTTTTCGGCTTCCACGGCTGCTACTTGTGCAAAGTTTTCGGTTTTATCCGCATAGATAATGGCGCGACTCGAATTAACAATCAGACCGCATGTAGCATTCATCCCATAATGGCAAACCTCTTCCAATGAACCTCCTTGTGCGCCGATGCCGGGAACCAATAAGAAATGGTTCGGAACCAGTTTGCGTATATCCTGGAACATGCTTCCTTGCGTAGCACCTACCACGTACATCATATTCTCTTCGTTTCCCCAGTTTTGCGAGGTCTTCAACACTTTCTCGAAAAGACGTTCGCCTTGGGTATCTTCCATTAATTGAAAATCGTGAGAACCTTTGTTCGAAGTTAAGGCTAGTAAAATAACCCACTTGTTTGGATAAGTAAGGAATGGTGTCACGCTATCTTCTCCCATGTAGGGCGCTACGGTTACGGAATCAATATCCAGCTCATCGAAAAAAGTACGGGCATACATTGCCGACGTATTGCCGATATCTCCTCTTTTTGCATCTGCTATAATAAACTGATCGGGATAGTTTTGTTTCAAATATTGAATGGTTTTCTCGAAAGAAATCCATCCTTTTACTCCCATGCTCTCATAGAAAGCCAAATTCGGCTTATAAGCGATACAGTAGGGAGCGGTAGCATCGATAATGGCTTTATTGAAGGCGAAAATAGGGTCTTCTTCTTTCAATAAATGCTCGGGGATTTTCTTGATATCCGTATCTAATCCTACACAAAGGAATGATTTTTTCCTCTTTATATTTTCAAATAGTTGTTGCTTGTTCATTGTTTTATCTATTAAAGTTCGTTTTTCTATCGAGTTCCGTATGCTTTATTTATTATAAAGTGTTCGTTTTAGAGTTCACTCTCCTTTAATCTTTCCGCATTCTCTGCTACAATCAGGTGGTCGATGCAATCCTGAATATTGCCGTCCATAAATGAAGCCAGGTTGTAAATGGTATAGTTTATCCGGTGGTCGGTAATTCGTCCTTGTGGATAATTGTATGTACGGATTTTAGCCGAACGGTCGCCGGTAGAAACCATCGTTTTACGACGGCTGGCAATATCATCTACATATTTTTGGTGTTCCTTATCGTAAATAAACGTACGCAATCGAGACAGGGCGCGTTCTTTGTTTTTAGGCTGGTCGCGTGTTTCGGTACATTCTATTAAGATTTCCTCCACGATACCGGTATTCGGATTCTTCCAGTTATAACGCAAACGGACTCCTGATTCCACTTTGTTGACGTTCTGTCCACCTGCACCACCTGAGCGGAAGGTATCCCATTTGATTTCTCCTTCGTTGATTTCCACATCAAACGGTTCCGCTTCCGGCAGTACGGCTACCGAGGCTGCCGAAGTGTGTACACGTCCCTGTGTTTCCGTAGCCGGAACACGTTGCACACGGTGTACGCCTGATTCATATTTTAAAGTTCCGTATACTTTTTCTCCTGTTACGGAACATACGATTTCTTTAAATCCTCCTGCAGCCCCTTCATTGGCACTGGATATTTCCAGTTTCCACCCTTTGGTTTCGCAATATTTGGAATACATTCTGAATAAGTCTCCGGCAAATATAGCCGCTTCGTCTCCTCCTGTACCGCCACGAATTTCCAACACAGCGTTTCGGTCGTCTTCCGGGTCGGCAGGGATTAGCAGCAGCTTGATTTCTTCTTCCAGTTCCGGTAAGCGATTTTGGCTGTTGTCCATTTCTTCGCGTGCCATCTCTTTCATTTCCGGATCCGATTCATGAGCCAATATTTCTTTCGCTTCATTCAGGTTAGCCAACAGCTGAATGTACTCTTTACGAGCCTGCATTAAATCGTCCAACTCTTTGTATTCCTTCGTTAATTTGACGTATCGTTTTTGGTCTGCAATAACGTTAGGGTCGGTTATGAGGGTAGAAACCTCTTCATATCGGGCTACAAGTCCTTCTAATTTCTCTAGTATAGTGTTGTTTTCTGCCATTCAATATTAATATCTAAATTCACCAAATTCCGAACGGATAATCAGTTCTTTTTTATCGCTCTCTTCAATGCGGCCCACAATCTTAGCGTCAATGTTGAAACTCTTGCTGATGGCAATCACCTCTTCGGCATGTTCGGGAGATAGATATACTTCCAAACGGTGGCCCATATTGAATACTTTGTACATTTCATCCCAGTCTGTTCCACTCTGTTCCTTGATGGTTTTGAATAAGGGAGGAACAGGGAAGAGGTTGTCTTTTACCACCCGAACGTTGTCTACAAAATGCAGAATCTTGGTTTGAGCGCCTCCCGAGCAGTGTACCATTCCGTGAATCTGCGGGCGGAGGGCATCCAGTAGCTTCTTTACTACCGGTGCATAAGTACGGGTAGGAGAGAGCACCAGTTTTCCGGCATCCAGCGGAGAGCCTTCTACTTTGTCGGTCAATTTCAGATTACCGCTGTAAACCAGTTCTTCGGGTACAGCTTTGTCGTAACTCTCCGGATATTTCTCAGCCAGATATTTAGCAAATACATCGTGGCGGGCGGAAGTCAAGCCGTTGCTGCCCATACCGCCGTTGTATTCTTTTTCATAAGTAGCCTGTCCGTATGACGCCAGTCCTACAATCACATCTCCCGGGCGGATATTGGCGTTATCGATAACCTCACTCCGTTTCATACGGCAAGTAACGGTACTGTCGACAATAATCGTGCGTACCAAGTCGCCCACGTCGGCCGTTTCGCCACCCGTGGCATATACTCCGACTCCCATCTCTCTGAGTTCGGCTAGCAACTCATCCGTTCCGTTGATAATTGCTGAAATGACTTCTCCGGGAACTAAGATTTTGTTGCGACCGATGGTCGAAGATACCAGAATGTTATCTACTGCGCCTACGCAAAGCAGGTCGTCAATATTCATAATCAGTGCATCCTGGGCGATGCCTTTCCATACGCTTACATCGCCGGTCTCTTTCCAATATAGATAGGCCAGACTCGATTTGGTTCCTGCTCCGTCGGCATGCATGATGTTGCAATATTCGGGGTCTCCTCCCAATATATCCGGGATGATTTTACAGAAAGCTTTTGGAAAAATGCCTTTATCAATGTTTTTAATAGCGTTGTGTACATCCTCTTTGGAAGCCGACACGCCGCGTTGCATATAACGTTGATTGTTATTCATAGTGTTTTATTTTAGAATTCTACAGTAGGAGCTTTTTCGGTTCCGGCTTCCGCCTCGAAATAGGGACGTTTCTCAAAACCGAACAGACTTGAAAAAATATTGTTGGGGAATTTGCGGATGTACGTATTGTAGTCGCGCGAAGCCTCGTTAAAGTTCCGGCGTTCCACACTGATACGATTTTCCGTACCTTCCAGTTGTGCTTGTAATTCCTTGAAGTTTTCGTTGGCTTTCAGCTCGGGATAATTCTCGGTAATGGCAAGCAGGCGACTTAATGCACCGCCTATTTCCCCTTGAGCCTCTTGGTAAGCTTTCAGTTTCTCCGGAGTCAGATTCTCTGCATCCACCGTTACCTGAGTTGCTTTCGAGCGTGCGGCTACTACCGCTTCAAGCGTTTCTTTTTCGTGCGCTGCATATCCTTTTACGGTATTTACCAGATTGGGAATTAAATCGGCACGACGTTGATATTGATTTTCTACATTACTCCATGCATGGCTGACTGCTTCGTCTTTTTCTACCATGGTATTGTATCCGCAACTACTTAAAGAAATTGCGCAAACAAGCATTAGGATAAATCTTGTAACGTTTTTCATATACGTGAGTTTTTATAAATTAGCTGTTTTGTTGAACTTTAAGTTAGAATCGTGAACCGGCGCCTCCGCCTCCGAAGCTTCCTCCGCCGAAACTGCCACCGGAGAATCCACCGCCTCCGCGACCTCCAAACGAGCCTCCACCAAAGATGAACGGACCACCTCGTCCTCCTCTTCCTATACCACCGGAATGGTCATCGGAATCTTCTTCTTTGACCACTGTATATCCACAGTTAGAGCAGGTATAAACTACCCGTTCTTTTTTTATTCCGTTTCGTCTGGAAATCAAATGAGAGTCCGTACGGTGCAAGGTATGTTTTTTACATTTGGGACAAAGGCTCTTTCTGCGTTGGATGTAATAAGCCATGGCAAAAATGCAGACCATGAAAAGAAATACAAATCCGAAAACATAGAATTCTCCGGAATCTTCTCCTCCTTGATTTTCAGGTTTCATAGAACCGTCGAGGTAACCGTTAACCGCCCTGATGCCCGAAAGCATTCCTGCATCCCATTCGTTTTTTGCGAAGAAAGGATTCATTTTCCGGTTCTGAATCCGTTTGCAAATGGCATCCGGAAGGGTACCTTCTAATCCGTAACCGGTTACAAATTGAATACAACGGTCTTGGGTGGAAAGTAAAATAACCAGTCCATTGTTGCTTTTCTTTTTTCCGACACCATTCTTTGAACCCAGTTCGTAGGCAAAGTTAAAGCAGTCGCCACCTTCTATTTCTTTTACAGCCACTACCAATGTCTCTATTCCGGTGTTTTGTTCCAGTGCATATAAGATGCTGTCTATTTGAGAGACGGTAGCGGAAGATAATACATGGTCCGGATTACAGACATATCGGGTTTTATCCTGAAGGTGAACCATCACGATATCGTCCACTTTGTATGCTTCGGCTTTTCCCTGTATGGAAAAAAGGAAAGCGCAAACAATCAATGTAATGACATATCTTTTCATATGGGCGCAAAAGTACTAAATCTTTTGGGATTTTTCCGTGTTCGTACCTAGATTTCGCCGATTATTTTATTTCATTACCAATTATTGGATAAACACAATAAGGAGCTCCTTAAACTTCTAACAGCATGATAACTCCTTCAACTACCGGATTACATAACTTGTTAAACCAGAATCAATCAGTTGTTGTATTCTTTTAAGAAATTACTTACCTGGTTGGTATAAGCTTGCGGATTTGTCCGGTAAGAAGTAGCATGAGCCGACTCGGCTTCTATCCATAACTTTTTAGGTTGCGGTTTGGCCTGAAATACCTCTTCACCCATATAAGTCGGTACATATTTATCCTTTCCTCCGTGGATAAATAGCATCGGTAACCGACACTTTTCCACTTGATTCAGCGAACTGGCTTCTTTAAAATTCCATCCGTACCGGTATTGGCAGATGGCATTGGCTACATACAGGAGAGGGAAGGCCGGGAGATTAAATTCTTCTTTCAGCTCTTTTTTAAACTGTGCCCATACGGATGTGTACCCGCAATCTTCGACAAAAGCCTTAACGTAGGAGGGCAACTCTTCTCCGGAGACCATCATGGTGGTAGCGCCTCCCATCGATATGCCGTGTACTACCATTTGGGTACTGTCTCCATAAATATGGTGGGCTACTTCCATCCATTGCATTACGTCTTTCCGGTCGTTCCACCCCATTTGGATGTAGTCTCCTTCACTCAGTCCGGAATAGCGTAAGTCGGGCAGAAGAATGTTGTAGTCCAACGAATGGTTATACATGTGTCCAATCATGAACATGCGTATGGCATTGTCTGTGTAGCCGTGTACCAATACGGCTGTTTTACGGGTGGGCTGTTTGGCGGCTACATAGTAGGCGTGTAACTTTACTCCGTCAGGGGACAGAATAAACGTGTCTTTTAAAGCTTGAGCCTGATTCAGACTGTCCACCCATTGCCTGAGATAGGGATATTCTTTGTACATATAGGCATACGAACCCTCTATATCTTTGCCTCTGTTAACAGGCTTCAGCGCGTAATCCACCAAATAGAAGCCTCCCAAAAGAGCAACGATACCTAGAAAAATGACAATCCCTATAAATCCGAATAAAAACTTTCCGGTTCTTTTTTTCATTTCCTTTCCCAAATATCCCAAGCTGCAAAAGCCTGGAGCAGTAACATTTCCAATCCGTTTTTAGTAGTAGCCCCTTTCTCTTCTCCTTTTTTCATGAAGAGGGTTACATCCGGATTATATAACAAATCGTAGAGTAAATGGTTGGGAGTTAAATATTGGTAAGGAATGTCCGGGCATTCGTCCGTATGGGGATACATGCCTACGGGAGTTGTATTTACGATAACGGAATATTCGTCCATTACTTCGGCTGTTAACTCTTCGTAAGTAAACATGTTGGGACGTTCGTGGCGGGAAACAAACGTTCCTTCTACGCCCAATTGCTTCAAACCATGGAATACGGCTTTCGAAGCTCCTCCCGTACCTAATATCAGCGCTTTTTTATGGTGCGGTTCCAGTAGCGGTTCTATGGATTTGGTGAAACCTATTACATCGGAGTTATAACCTACCAACTTCGGGTCCGAATCTTTCTGGCGGATTACTTTTATCACATTGATAGCCCCTATTTCACGGGCATCCTTGTCCAGTTCGTCCAAGTAGGAGATTACTTTTTCTTTGTAAGGAATGGTTACATTTAATCCTTTTAACTCAGGATTCTCTGCAATAACTTGCGGAAGGTCGTTAATCGATGGAATCTCAAAATTCATGTAGACTGCATCAATATCTTCATTTGCAAACTTCTCATTGAAATAATTCTTAGAGAAAGAGTGTCCGAGCGGATAACCGATTAATCCAAATTTGTCCATAGTGTCTTGTTTTTTATTTAGTAGCTGTGTATAAAGTGCAAAATCCCATAGTGAGACGTGTAAAGGAGACTTCTTTAAAACCTGCCTTGGTAATAATTCCTTTCATTATTTCTCCCTGAGGAAAAGCTTGAATGGTTTTAGGCAAGTAGGTGTATGCGCTTCTGTCTTTCGATATCATTTTCCCAATAAGCGGAAGCACTATCTTTGAGTAAATACCGAACAGTTGTTTCATGGGGAAACTTTTAGGAGTGGATAACTCCAGAATGATTAGATGTCCGTTTTCTTTTAATACCCGGTGTATTTCTTTCAGAGCCTTATCCAGTTCTTCAAAATTGCGGACTCCAAATGCTACGGTAGCTGCGTCGAAGGAAGCATCGGATAACGATAAAGCCGTACAATCTTCTTTGGCAAAACGAATAATAGGAGTCAACCCTTCTTTTTCCACTTTCTCCCTGGCTATTTGCATCATACCTTCTGAAATGTCAATGCCCAGAATTTCTTTCGGGCCTATTTGTTTTCCCATCAGTATGGCAAAGTCCCCGGTTCCGGTAGCAATGTCCAAGATGCTCTCCGGTTGGAAGCTTTTCAAGACTTTTACAGCCTTTCGTCTCCAACTTTTGTCGATGCCGAGCGATAACGTATGGTTTAAAGAGTCGTAGGTGGGAGCAATGTTATCGAACATTTGCTCCACCTGCTCCTTCTTTTCTCCATTACCGTTGTACGGTTTTATGTTTTCCTGTGCGTACTTCATCCTTATTTATTCAGAAACTCTGTAACGTTCTTTTCGATGCGGGCAGCCAGTCCTTCGGTATTTTCCTTTTGGAATTTTTCGCCGGTAATGTGCTCATACAATTCGATGTAACGTTCGCTGATGGAGTTCACGATTTCGTCTGTCATTTCCGGAACCTGTTGTCCTTCTTTTCCCTGGAAACCGTTGTCCATTAACCATTCGCGTACGAATTCTTTAGAAAGCTGTTTTTGTGCTTCTCCTTTTTCGAAACGTTCCTGATAGCCTTCAGCATAGAAATAACGGCTTGAATCCGGTGTATGAATTTCGTCCATCAAATAGATTTCGCCGTTGTAGGTACCGAATTCATATTTCGTATCTACCAGAATCAATCCGCGTTCGGCAGCTATTTCGGTTCCTCTTTTGAATAGAGCTAACGTATATTTTTCTAACGTAGCGTACTCTTCGGGAGTAGCCAAGCCTTGTTTTAGAATCTCTTCTTTTGAAATGTCTTCGTCGTGCAAGCCCATTTCAGCTTTGGTAGTGGGCGTAACAATGGGTTCGGGGAAACGTTCGTTTTCTCTCATTCCATCCGGAAGCTTTACGCCGCAGATTTCACGGACTCCGCTTTTGTAGGTACGCCATGCGCTACCGCAAAGATAACCACGTACAATCATTTCTACCGGAAATCCTTTGCACATGACTCCAACCGTTACCATTGGGTCAGGAGTCGCCATTTTCCAGTTTGGGCAGATATCTGTTGTCGCATCCAGGAATTTGGCTGCAATCTGGTTTAACATTTGTCCTTTGTAAGGAATTCCTTTCGGCAAAACAACGTCGAAAGCTGAGATACGGTCTGTGGCAACCATCACTAATTTTTCATTGTTGATGTTGTATACATCGCGTACTTTTCCGTGGTATACACTTTTCTGTCCCGGAAAATTAAAGTCTGTTTTTACTAAAGCTTTCATAATTATATTGGTTTAAATATTCGTTTCTTTTGGGTTTGTGCCGGCTTTCCGTTTCTCTTTGGCGGCTGCCTGGGTCTTTTCGTCGTATTTTTCGTAAGCCTCTACAATACGGGTTACCAGTTTGTGACGAACGATATCTTTTTTATTCATTTCGATAAAGCTGATTCCTTTCACATCTTTCAGAATCCTCATGGCCTGTATCAAACCGGAAGTCTGGGATGTGGGCAAGTCAATCTGTGTCATATCGCCTGTAACAATCATCTTGGTGTTCATACCCATACGGGTAAGAAACATCTTGATTTGTTGCGTGGTGGTGTTCTGGGCCTCATCGAGAATCACTACGGCGTCATTCAATGTCCGTCCGCGCATAAAGGCCAGCGGAGCTATCTGTATGACGTTCAGTTCCATGTATTCTTTCAATTTAGCCACCGGAATCATATCTTGCAGCGCATCGTATAGCGGTTGCAGATAAGGGTCTATTTTGTCTTTCATGTCTCCCGGCAGGAATCCGAGTTTTTCTCCTGCTTCCACTGCGGGACGGCTTAAAATGATTTTCTTTATTTCCTTGTTTTTGAGAGAGCGTACGGCCAGGGCGATGGCGGTGTATGTTTTTCCCGAACCGGCCGGACCCGTAGCAAACAACATATCGTTTTTCTCATATTCCTGTACCAGTTTCAATTGGTTGGCGCTTCGGGGAGTAATCGGTTTACCGGTCACGCTGTATACAATCACGTCCCCGGTTTTCTCTACTTGGGGCGTTTTGCCTTTCACGATATCCAGAATCACCTCTTCTTTCAGCGAATTGTACTCTGCGCAATACTTTTCCAAAGCCAGGATGCTTTCTTCAAACGCACACATTTCCTCTTCATCTCCCATTACTTTGATGACATTGCCTCGCGCAACAATCCGTAATTTGGGATACAATGCCTTTATTATTTGTAGATTGGCATTGTTTACGCCATAAAATATAACCGGGTCTATATCTTCTAAAACAATATGTTTCTCTATCATTCAGTATCTTTTGTTGTTAGCTTACTTTATAATCCGGTTGCAAATTTAGTCAATCGTTTTGAATTGCTTCTCTATTTAAATGCTAAATTCACGTCTGTTCCTTAATATTTTTCATCCGTCTCTCTTCTTTTATTTTTTGTTCTTCATTCTTTCTTTTTCATTTGTTTGCCTTATCTTTGCGTGCGAAAAAGCGAAAATAAGCTGCACCTCGGCATAAAAAAGGAACGAGTCCATTTTATTCTGCTCCCGGTTTGTCTTATCTTTGCGTCGTTTTATATGAAAAAGATACTTGAGTGATGTACACAAACAAACATTTTTATCTCCCTTTCCTGTTGTTGATTTGCATAGTGCCGTTCCTTTTCGGCTGTAAGAAAAAAGACATGTCGATGAAGATGAACGAACCTCATAATATAAGGGGCGTAGTCAGTTTTAAACGGACTTTTCCCGATTTGAACGAGGTGCATCTGGGAGCTGCCAAGCAAATAGGTATCCGTCCCATTGCTTCGCGGGAAGAGGCCGACCGTTTGGTAGGGCGTCTGGAGAAAATAGAAGCCAATGAGGTGTATGCAATGGATTCGCTCACTCACTCCATTCCTTATCTGGTGCCGCAGGCTCATCTGCTTTTGAACCGTATCGGACAGAATTTTTTGGATTCGTTGACTTGTAAGGGGTTGAATCCCAATAAAGTGATTGTTACCTCTGTGTTGCGCACCAAAGAGGATGTGAAGCGTTTGCGCCGCCGTAACGGAAATGCGTCGGAAAACTCGGCTCACTTCTATGGCACAACGTTCGATATCAGTTACAAACGTTTCAGCAAGGTGGAAGACCCTGACGGACGTCCTATGCAGGATGTGAGTTCGGACACGTTGAAGCTGGTTCTTTCGGAAGTGCTCCGCGATTTGCGGAAAGAAGAAGCTTGCTACGTGAAATATGAACTGAAACAAGGATGTTTTCACATTACGGCCCGTCCGTAGCGATGTCCTAACTCTTTCTTATTCTGCCAAATCGCTCCAGAATTCAATGTATCTCGGCGTGGCTTGTTGAGCTACGGCGTTGTCATACTTTATACCGAATTCATTTGAAAAATAGGAGAATAAATCGTTCCCGTAACAGATGATATCCGTCTGGTATACGGAGAAAACCGGATTTCCCGCTTCGCATGGAGTGGCAGGGAGGTATCTGTGCGAGTATATTGGAATTAATGGAGGATATTGCTTGTAAAATGATTCGGCGAGTTGGATTTGCTCAGCCTGTGAATCCGGTTTTTTGCCCCAATCTTTGTACCAGAAATGATTGTTGCTGATATCAAAGAGGATTCCCTCGAACGGCCAGTTGAACCTCTGTTTGATATCCTTTATGGAGTGCCAATCGATAAAGTTGTTTGATACGGGAAGTGCTGTTTGTAGAAATTGCCTTAAATCGGGTGGAAAGATGAATCGGAATTCGTTCTCTATCTCAGTTATCTCTTTGTCTGATAAACCCTTCGCAAAAGTAACTCCTCTTTTCCGCAAAAGACTGATTAGATATTCAAAGTCTGAATCGTTGCTATTTCTTTTCTCGGTTTCTTTCATTGTGATTTCGTTAGTAATACCTCCCGTTGCAAATGTAGTGATTAATTTTTATCTCTATTTACCGAATCGCCTTTTTTTGTTGTATGAAACCCTATTCAATGCTTTGGTAATCAATGCTCTATGAGCTGTTTTCTTGGTAATTCGGTATCACTTTTTGGTATCAAAACACTTATATACCTTTTTTTCTGGGATTGCAAAGACGAATTTCAGCTTTTATAAGACAGTAGTATCTC